>Ga0265292_1000062_pt1 | contig 242967 bp, 245 predicted proteins | sample Munlanlewell296A_FD_189080 | JGI IMG/M metagenome (GOLD analysis project Ga0265292, IMG submission 189080) | Leachate microbial communities from a municipal landfill in Southern Ontario, Canada - Leachate well 296A | ecosystem: Engineered > Solid waste > Landfill > Unclassified | place... | reverse complement strand
ATGTCTGACGACCATAGCAAGTTGGCCCCACTCCTTCCCATCTCGAACAGGACAGTGAAACGACTTCGCGCCAATGATAGTGTGCAGCTCGCATGTGAAAGTAGGTCATCGTCAGACTCCTTACAAAGCTAAACCCTCAAGTGAAAACTTGGGGGTTTTTGCTTTTATATTTCGTTAGTTCCTTTGAGAGAACACAGCTTTTACGGTATCATCGCACTCCATGACAAAGTACATATTCATTACCGGCGGCGTTGTCTCTTCCCTAGGAAAAGGCATCGCCGCCGCTTCACTTGCGGCCATCCTTGAATCACGTGGACTAAAAGTCACGATGCTCAAATTGGATCCTTATATCAACGTCGATCCAGGCACGATGAGCCCGTTCCAGCATGGCGAAGTGTTCGTCACTGAAGATGGTGCCGAGACCGATCTGGACTTGGGCCATTACGAGCGCTTCATTAGCGCCAAGATGCGCAAAGCCAACAATTTCACAACTGGGCAGATATACGAGAGCGTCATCCGCAAAGAGCGTCGCGGTGAATATCTGGGCAAAACCGTTCAAGTGATCCCGCATATCACCAATGAGATACAAGCGTTCGTTGAACGCGGTGCGGCTGCTTCTTTGGATGGAAAAGCGGATGTGGCTATCGTTGAGATCGGTGGTACGGTAGGTGATATCGAATCATTGCCATTCCTCGAAGCTGCACGCCAAATGGGTCTGCGTATGGGGCGTCATCAAGTGGCGTATGTTCATTTGACGCTGGTTCCTTACATTGCGACAGCAGGTGAGTTGAAGACCAAGCCGACACAACATAGTGTGCAGAAGCTGCGCGAGATCGGTATCTTCCCAACTGCATTGATCTGCCGTGCCGACCGCCGCATCCCTGACGACGAGCGCGCCAAGATATCGTTGTTTGCCAACGTGCGTGAAGACAGTGTCATTTCGATGTGGGATGTGGATAGCATCTACAAAGTGCCGCAAGTGCTACATGAGCAGGGCTTGGATCGCATCATCTGCGAAGAGCTTGCGCTGAATGCTCCTCCAGCAGACTTGTCTGTTTGGAACAATCTCATCACTGCTCAGGAAAATCCTAAGCATCACATCACCATCGGCATGGTGGGCAAGTATGTCGATCTGACTGAGTCTTATAAGTCATTGATTGAAGCATTACGCCATGCCGGTATTCACACCTCGACGCGAGTGAACATCGAATACTTGGATTCTGAAGTCATCGAGACTGAAGGCACTGATTGTTTGAAGAGCTTGGATGCGATCCTTGTTCCTGGGGGCTTCGGTGTGCGCGGAACGGAAGGCAAGATCGCCGCCATCCGTTATGCACGTGAGAACAAGATCCCCTATCTAGGGATCTGCCTAGGTATGCAACTCGCGGTCATCGAATATGCGCGTCATGTGTCTGGCATGGCTGATGCGAACAGCACCGAATTCAATCTTGAAACAGAACACCCTGTTGTTGCTCTGATCACCGAGTGGTTGGATCGTGATGGCAAGGTGGCTAAACGTAGTGCTGATTCCGATATCGGTGGCACGATGCGCTTAGGCGCGCAGCGCTGCCCAATCAAACCGAACACGATGGCTCAATCTATCTATGGCAATGAAGTGAATGAGCGCCACCGCCATCGTTATGAAGTGAATAATCATTTTGTTCCTGCCTTAGAGAAAACTGGTTTGATCATCTCTGCGCGTACCCCATCCGAAGATCTGCCTGAGATGATGGAATTGCCGCAAAGCCAGCACCCATGGTTCGTCGGTGTGCAGTTCCACCCAGAGTTCACTTCTACACCGCGTGACGGACATCCTCTGTTCGAGGCTTATGTCACAGCTGCCGTAGCGCATAAGGAAACTGTATGAAGCTATGCAACTTTGATGTCGGGCTAGATAAGCCTCTGTTCCTGATCGCAGGTCCATGCGTGATCGAATCGGAGCAGATGGCCATCGACACCGCTGGGCAGTTGAAAGAGATCTGTCAGAAGCTCGGCATACCTTTCATCTACAAGTCTTCTTACGACAAAGCCAATCGCAGTTCCGGCAAGACTTTCCGTGGTTTCGGTATGGAAGCGGGTTTGAAGATACTAGAAAAAGTGAAGACGCAGATCGGTGTGCCAGTGCTGACCGATGTGCACGATGAAGACGAGATCGCTCCCGTCGCATCTGTCGTTGATGTATTACAAACGCCCGCGTTCCTGTGCCGTCAGACCGATTTCATCCATGCCGTAGCTAAATCGGGCAAGCCAGTGAACATCAAGAAAGGCCAGTTCCTTTCTCCATGGGACATGAAGAACGTGGTGGATAAGGCGCGCGAAGTGAGCGGCGGCGACACCATCATGGTGTGTGAGCGCGGCGCATCGTTCGGTTACAACAACCTAGTGTCGGATATGCGCTCCTTGGCTGTGATGCGCAACACGGGATGCCCTGTGGTATTCGATGCCACGCATTCTGTCCAATTACCTGGCGGTCAAGGGACTGCGAGTGGAGGTCAGCGCGAGTTCGTGCCCGTGTTGGCACGTGCTGCAGTGGCAGCAGGTGTGGCAGGTGTATTCATGGAGACTCATCCTGATCCCGCAAAAGCATTGTCAGATGGCCCGAATGCATTTCCATTGGGACATCTGCAAGAGATGTTGCAGACACTCAAAGCGATCGATGCTTTGGTGAAGCAGCAAGGTTTTATCGAAGAGAACGTTAACTTAAAGAGTGTTTGAAAGAAGGAATAGAGAATGAGTGCAATCGTTGATGTCATCGCCCGTGAGATTTTGGATTCCCGTGGTAACCCGACTGTAGAAGCTGATGTGTTGCTGGAGTCCGGCGTGATGGGCCGTGCGGCCGTACCGTCTGGCGCTTCCACCGGAGAGAAGGAAGCTATCGAACTGCGTGATGGCGACAAGCAGCGCTACTTGGGTAAGGGCGTGTTGAAGGCAGTTGAGAACGTGAACACCGAGATTGCTGAAGCGATCATTGGTTTGGATGCGGCCGAACAAGCCTTCATCGATCAGACCATGATCGACTTGGATGGTACAGACACCAAAGGACGTTTGGGTGCCAACGCCATCTTGGCGGTGTCTATGGCGGTGGCGCGTGCTGCTGCTGAAGAGAGTGGCTTGCCACTATATCGCTACCTCGGTGGTGCAGCACGTATGGAGATGCCAGTACCGATGATGAACATCATCAACGGCGGCGCACATGCGACGGGTGGTGCGGACATTCAAGAATTCATGATCATCCCCGTTGGTGCGCAAAGCTTCCGTGAAGCATTGCGTTGCGGTGCAGAAGTGTTCCATGCGCTGAAGGCAATCTTGCATCATCGCGGTCTGACCACCACGGTGGGCGACGAAGGTGGTTTCGCACCTGCCTTGGGTGGTAATGAAGCCGCGCTGAAAGTCATCGTTGAGGCGATCGAAGCAGCGGGATATGTACCAGGTGCAGACGTGGCTATCGGTATCGATGCGGCGGCTTCCGAGTTCTATAAGGATGGCAAATATCATCTGAAGGCTGACGGTCTGGTTTTGACTGCCGCGCAGATCATTGATATGTACGCTTCGTGGGTCGATAAATATCCAGTCATCACACTGGAAGACGGCATGAGCGAACATGACTGGGACGGTTGGAAGGCATTGACGGACCGCCTTGGCAAACAGATCCAGTTGGTTGGCGACGACGTGTTCGTGACCAACACCAAGATCTTGCGCGAAGGTATCAAGCGCGGCATCGCCAACTCCATCCTCATCAAAGTGAACCAGATCGGTACACTGACTGAGACCTTCGCAGCCATCGAAATGGCGAAGCGTGCTGGTTACACCGCAGTCATCTCTCATCGTTCCGGCGAGACAGAAGATTCCACCATCGCTGACTTGGCGGTTGCGACCAACTCTATGCAGATCAAGACCGGCTCCTTGTCGCGTTCTGACCGTATGGCGAAGTACAACCAATTGCTGCGCATCGAAGAAGACCTTGGTGACAGCGCTTCTTACCCTGGCCGTGGGGCTTACTACCAGCTAGGCTAAGTAGTGCGTGTTGTAACCTACATCCTGCTGGCCCTTGTCCTGCTGTTGCAATATCCGCTCTGGCTGGGTAAGGGTAGTTGGCTGAAGGTGTGGGACAACAACCGCCAACTCAACGAACAAAAAGAGATCAACGAACAAGCTAGGCAGCGCAATGCTGTCCTAGATGCCGAAGTGAAGGACCTGAAGAAGGGGACTGAAGCTTTGGAAGAGCGCGCACGTAGCGAACTCGGTATGGTCAAGCAGGGTGAGGTTTTCTTTCAAGTCATCGGTGAGGCTGCTGCAAGCTCTGCCGTCGCAGCAACCCCCTCGAATAAGATCAAGTGATGACGGTAGGCTGTTGACGTCCAGTGCGGGCGATCAATTCGGATATGCTCAAACCGATCTGTATCAATTCCTTCAGCGCATCTTGTGCGTCCAGATGATGTCTTGCGACATCAGCCTCATACGCTTCTAGATATACACGTAAGGTCGCACCTTCTGTGCCGGTCCCAGACAAACGGAAGATGATGCGAGAGCCATCGCTGAACAAGATGCGGATACCTTGGTTCTTGCTGACGCTGGCATCGACAGGGTCGGTGTAGCTGAAATCATCACACGTTGCGACCGTATATTTACCGAACTGTTTTCCGGTGAGCGCCGCGAAGTTGTCGCGCAGATGTGTCATCACGCCATTCGCATCCTCTGTAGGCAAGCCTTCGTAGTCGTAACGCGAATAAAAATTGCGGCCGAACTTCGCCCAGTGTTCACGAACGATGGATTCAACAGACTGTTTGCGTACAGCCAATATGTTGAGCCAGAACAACACCGCCCACAGCCCATCTTTCTCACGTACGTGGTCAGAGCCTGTGCCGAAACTCTCCTCGCCACAGAAGGTGACCTTGCCAGCATCCATCAGATTGCCGAAAAATTTCCAACCGGTAGGCGTTTCGAAACAGGGAATGTTCAATGTCTTGGCCACGCGGTCGACCGCTGCACTGGTGGGCATCGAGCGCGCGACACCGGCGACGCCTTTGCTGTAGCCGCGCACCAAAGTGGCATTGGCCGCGATGACGGCTAGGCTATCAGATGGTGTGACAAAGAAACGTTGGCCTAGGACCATGTTGCGGTCGCCATCGCCATCGGATGCCGCACCGAAGTCAGGCGCATCTTTGCCATACACGATCTCTACGAGGTCATGCGCATAGGTGAGGTTAGGGTCGGGATGGCCACCACCGAAATCTTCCAGTGGCACGAAGTTCATCACACTACCGACCGGTGCGCCTAGGCGACCTTCCAATATCTCATTGGCGTAGGGCCCGTTCACGGCATGCATCGCATCGAACTTGATGCGGAAGCCACTGGTCAGCAAAGCGCGTATAGCTGGGAAGTCGAATAGTGATTCCATCAACTCGGCATAGTCGCTCACGGGATCGATGACCTTGACCTTCATTTCGCCCAATGTCGTTTCGCCAAGCTGGTCCAGCGATACATCGGCCGCTTCAAGGATGCGATAGCTCGTGATGACCTTGCTCTTGGCGAAGATGGCTTCAGTGACGGTCTCAGTAGCAGGGCCGCCGTTGCTGCCGTTGTATTTGATACCGAAGTCGCCATCTGGGCCGCCTGGGTTATGACTGGCCGATAAGATGATGCCGCCATAAGTTTTGTATTTGCGGATGACACATGACGCTGCAGGAGTGGAAAGGATGCCGCCACGGCCCACCAAAACTTGGCCGAAGCCGTTAGCCGCTGCCATCTTGAGGATGGTTTGAATGGCTTCGCGGTTAAAGAAACGTCCATCTCCGCCTAGTACCAATGTCGCGCCGACAGGCGGCGAGATACTGTCGAAGATGCTCTGTACGAAATTCTCTAGGTAGTGTTGCTTCTGAAAGGCGGGGACTTTTTTGCGCAATCCAGAAGTGCCGGGTTTTTGATCGGAAAATGGCTGGGTGTTGACAGTGCGGATACTCATCTAAATCTCTCCCTTATGTTTGACCTGATTTTTTCTGCATAAATCATACTCCTCGTTGGTATGGAATGCCTCAGATTGTGTGCATTGCGTTAAGCTTCTACACCTTTCAATTACAGCCTTCCATGATCCAAGATCCCGCCCAACAGATACTTCGCGACACCTTCGGTTATGCCACTTTTCGTGGTGCGCAACAGCGCATCGTCGAGCATGTCGTGGCGGGTGGCGATGCGTTGGTGTTGATGCCCACCGGTGGTGGTAAGTCTTTGTGTTATCAGATTCCAGCATTGATGCGTGACGGCGTAGGCATCGTGGTGTCGCCACTCATCGCCCTGATGCAAGACCAAGTGGATGCACTCAAGCAGCTTGGTGTATCGGCAGCATATTTGAATTCGAGTCTGGATGCGCAGGCTGCGCGTGAAGTGATGCGTCAGATGCGCAGCGGTGAATTGAAGTTGTTGTATGTTGCGCCAGAGCGATTGATGACGGAAGGTTTCCTTGAGTTATTGGAACAGTTGAACGAAGGCAATGGCATCGGCCTGTTCGCCATCGACGAGGCGCACTGCGTGTCGCAGTGGGGACACGACTTCCGCCCTGAATATCGCGCGCTGACCATATTGCATGAACGTTTTTCCAATGTGCCGCGCATCGCGCTGACGGCCACGGCAGATGCGCCTACACGCGCCGAGATCATCGAACGCCTGCAGTTGGAACAGGCACAGCAGTTCGTCTCCAGCTTTGACCGTCCCAATATCCGCTACCGCGTCGCGCTCAAGGACAACGCACGTAAACAATTGCAGACCTTCCTAGAAACAGAGCACCCGGACGATGCCGGCATCGTGTATTGCTTGTCGCGCAAAAAAGTGGAAGAGACTGCTGCGTGGTTGAAAGAGCAGGGCTGGGATGCTTTGCCATACCACGCAGGCTTGGATGCGTCTGTGCGCAGCAAGAACCAGAAGAAATTCCTGCGCGAAGAGGGCGTCATCATGGTCGCCACGGTGGCTTTTGGCATGGGCATCGACAAGCCCAACGTGCGCTTCGTTGCGCATCTCGATCTGCCTAAAAGCATGGAAGGCTACTACCAAGAAACAGGCCGAGCAGGGCGCGACGGTCTGCCTGCGAATGCGTGGATGGCTTACGGTCTGGGCGATGTGGTATCGATGCGGCAGATGTTGCTTTCGGGTGATTCGCCGGAAGAACGTAAGCGCGTCGAATTGCAGAAACTCGATGCACTACTTGGCTTTTGCGAATCTACCGCATGCCGTCATCAAACCATCCTGCGCTACTTCGGCGAAGCGCATCCCGGTGATTGCGGCCAGTGCGACAACTGCTTGTCGCCCGTGGATACTTGGAACGCCACCGAGGCCGCGCGTATGGCGCTGTCCTGTGTGTACCGCACCGGGCAACGCTTCGGCGTCGCGCATCTCATCGACGTATTGCTGGGTAAGGCCACCCCCAAGATCGAACAATTCGATCACCAGCAACTTTCTACTTTCGGTATCGGCAAAGAACTGGCGCAGCAGCAATGGAGCAGCGTCTACCGCCAACTGGTCGCCGCCGGATTCATCAGCGTGGATATGGAAGCCTATGGTGGGTTGAAACTCACCGAAGCATCACGTCCTGTTTTGCGGGGTGAACAAGAGGTGTGGCTACGTCGTGATGCCGCGCCACTCAAACGCACCAGCAGCAAAGCAGAGCGTAGCTCACGTTTGCGAGAAGCCTTCGCAGGTGCGAACGAAGACCCCTTGTGGCAAGCCCTCAAAGCCAAACGTATGGAGTTGGCACGCGAACAAGGGGTGCCGCCCTATGTCATCTTTCACGACAGTACCCTGCTGGAAATCCTCAACCACAAACCGCAGACGTTGGATGAGATGGGCCGCATCAGCGGTGTAGGTCAGGCTAAGTTGGCGAAATACGGTGATGCGTTCTTACAGGTGGTTGAGGATGCTGCGAACGGTTGATGTATTCGGAACTTCAGCAGCAATTCGAGTGATTCTGAGATGATAGTTGCCCAGCGTGCTCGTGTAGAATGCGTAGCAGAAATGATTGCCTGAATCCATTCCTGAAGTGCCATGTAATCTAATAACAGGAAGTACACATGCCGCAGAGCAACACACCTGGATTGTTGTGGTTGCATCCTAAATATCGCAAGGATATGCGCAGCATGGCTGCGATCCTTCTGATTCTCGCGCTAGTCCAATTGCTGGCATGGCTGATACCCGCGCTACCAGAATTTAAGGGCATCCCAAATTATCTGCCGTTACATGTGCTGCTGGAGATGGTGTCGGTCGTGGTCTCCATGATGGTGTTCGCGGTAGGTTGGAATTCACGCAGCAGCAATCTTTCAGGGAATATCGTTTTGCTGGCTTGCGTGTTATTTGCGGTCGGTGTGCTCGACTTTCTGCACACGCTGTCTTACGGCGGCATGCCCGATTTTATCTCTCCCAACGACGCGCAGAAGCACCTCAATTTTTGGCTGTCCGCACGTTTTCTTGCTTCTGTGGTTTTGTTGGTGGTAGCAATCAGATCATGGAAACCACTCCGCTTCCGCTCAACTCGTTACGTCATCTTTTCAGCACTGATTCTGATCGTTGTACTGATAACCTGGGCCGTGGTTTATCACCAAGGGTGGATGCCGGACACCTTTATTGTCGGGCAGGGGCTGACGACATTTAAAAAGAATACCGAGTACTTGATCATCGTGCTCAATATCGTCACCGCTGTGATTCTGTGGGACAAGATGCGCTCTCCGCAGACGTTCAATGCGGTGTTGCTGTTCGGGGCGGTCTGTACGCTTGCGATGAGCGAATTCTTCTTTACGCTTTACACCACGATGACAGGCAGCTACAACGTGTTGGGGCATATCTATAAGGTGATCGCCTACCTGTTTATTTATCGCGCAATCGTTGTCGAGGTCATCGAAGAGCCATATAGCAAATTGGCGTTGGCAAGACAGAACCTCGCAACGGCTTTGCAAGCTTCCAATACGGGTTTGTGGGATTGGGATTTGCGTACTGATTCAGTGATCTTCTCGCCTGAGTGGAAAGCGCAACTGGGTTATTTACCTGACGAGTTGTCAGATCAGTTCGCCACTTTTAAATCGCTGCTTCATCCTGATGATCTGGCGCCAGTCATGGAGACGGTTAAGAGCTTTCTGGGTTCCCCGCAAAAGCAATATGAAAACGAATTTCGCATGCGCAACCGCGATGGAAATTACCGCTGGATGATGGCTCGCGGAGAAAAACAATACGATGCTGTAGGAAACCCAATTCGGCTCATCGGCTCACATATCGATATCACTGAACGAAAACTCGCCGAACAAACGCTAACAAGATTGAATCGCGCGCTGAAATTGTTGAGCGATTGCAATATGGCACTAGTACATGCCGTTGAAGAGCAGGCCTTGTTGTCAGAGATATGCCGCTTGATCGTCGAGCAAGGAGGCTATCGTATGGCATGGGTGGGTTATGCCGAACATGATGAGGAGAAGAGGGTACGCCAAGTGGCACATTGGGGGGATGACAAGAACTATCTAAGTAGTGTAGGGGTCTGTTGGACAGACACTGAGCAAGGACGTGGCCCTACAGGCACGGCGATCAGAACCGGGCTGACTGACATCAACCAGGATTATCGGACCAACCCGAACATGCTACTTGGGCGAGAGGCAGCACTAGCGAGCGGATACCTCTCTAGCATCGCACTGCCTTTGAAAAATAGGACTCATATGTTGGGGGCACTCACCATCTACGCTGCCGAAGCGGATGCTTTTGGTGTCGAGGAGGTGAGGCTACTGGAAGAGTTGGCCAATGATCTGGCTTACGGTATCGAGACTTTACGCACCCGTATCGAGCATGCCGAAGCGGAAAAGAAACTCGATTTTCTTGCGCATCACGACATGCTTACCAGACTGCCTAACCGCCTGTTGTTGCGCGACCGTTTCGAACAGGCAATTGCACAGGCTGATCGTGCTCACTCCGGCGTGGCGGTACTGTTCCTCGACTTGGACAACTTCAAACAGGTGAACGACACACTTGGCCACAACTACGGTGACCAGTTGCTCGTGCGCGTAGTCGATCGCCTGCGCAGTTGTTTGCGTGATTCCGATACCATCAGCCGGCAAGGGGGGGACGAGTTCATCATCCTGTTGACCAATCTGCGCGACCTCGCCGTGATCAGCGGCATAGCACAACAGATCGTTGAGACGTTTGCTGCTCCATTCGAGATCGACACCTATTCGATCAACACCACATTCAGTATAGGGGTGAGCTTGTACCCGGACGACGGGAAGGAATTCGACACTCTGTTGCGCAACGCCGATACTGCGTTGTATCAGGCGAAGGATAGCGGGCGAGACACCTACCGCTTCTTCTCTGACAAGATGAATGTCGATGCGCAAGAGCAACTGCAACTGCAAGGGCAATTACGCAACGCGGTGAAGAATCAGGAATTCATCCTTCACTACCAGCCTCAGGTCGACATCGTCAGTGGGCATTTCATTGGTGCGGAAGCGCTGGTGCGCTGGCAGCACCCTGAACTTGGATTGCTCCCACCAGACAAATTCATCCCGCTAGCAGAACGTAGTGGCCTAGTCATTCCGATGGGCGACTGGGTGCTCAACGAGGCGTGTCGGCAAGCCCAAGTATGGCGTGAAAAAGGACATGCACTGGTGATGGCGGTCAATCTTTCCGCGTTACAGTTCAAACGTGGCAACTTGCTGGAGACGGTCTCGCATGCACTTAAACGTTCTGGGCTACCGCCGGAACTGCTGGAGTTAGAGCTGACCGAATCCATCCTGCTGCAAGATGTCGATGTCGCGATCAAGACCCTGCGCAGCTTGAAAGACATGGGCGTGAAGCTCTCCATCGACGACTTCGGCACCGGTTATTCCAGTCTCTCCTATTTGAAGCGTCTGGCCGTTAACAAACTCAAGATCGACCAGTCTTTCGTGCGTGACTTAGCAGAGGATGCGGACTCCGCTGCCATCGTGCGCGCCATCATCCAACTCGGACATACGCTGCAACTGACCGTCATCGCCGAGGGGGTGGAGACCGACGCGCAGCTTGCCTTCTTGAGCAACTACGGCTGCGATGAAGCGCAGGGGTATTTATACAGCCGCCCCGTCCCTGCGGCGGACTTATATAAATTACTTGGCTAATGTAGACTGCATGCAAGGTTGAACCGTTGACTTTCATAGCCTAGCCGCACCTTCGTGGCCGCGCCGCCATACTTAGTGGGACAGGCATTCTTAGCACTCGACAACGCGCTCATCTAGCCTACAACTGACTTGGTCGTTCTGACCTTTTTCCTATATCGGCGTTGAACCCTATCGTCACTTGAGGCAAGATGCGCGCTCTGCATTTTTGAAATAACCAACTTAGAAGAGAACAGACATGGGCGCACAGTGGAAAGCAAGACACAAAGAAGTTGCAGCGAACGCAAAAGGGAAGATCTTTGGTAAGTTGGCCAAAGAGATCATGGTCGCTGCAAAAGGCGGTGCGGACCTTGGTTCTAACTCCCGCTTGCGTCTGGTGGTCGAGCAGGCCAAGAAAGCCTCCATGCCGAAAGACACTTTGGATCGCGCCATCAAGAAAGGCGCGGGTCTGTTGGATGGTCCTCTGCATATGGAACATCTCGTGTACGAAGGTTTCGCACCACATCGCGTACCCGTCATCGTCGAATGTCTCTCCGACAACATCAATCGTACCAAGTCCAGCATGAACGTGTTGTTCCGCAAGGGGCAGTTGGGGGCGCCGGGTTCCGTGTCTTGGGATTTCAACCATGTGGGTATGATCGAAGCGACACCGAACTCTAAAGACGTGGATGCAGAAGTCGCTGCCATCGAAGCGGGGGCGCAAGATCTTGAGCCTGCTGAGGAGGGAGCGACATTGTTCATCACCGAACCCACCGATCTGGACGCCGTGTGCAAGGCTTTGCCTGCACAAGGTTTCACCGTCACTTCGGCAGTGATCGGCTATCGACCAAAGAATCCAGTCTCCATCAGCAGCGATGCCGAGCGCGAAGAGGTCGAAGCCTTCCTCGAAGCCATCGATGAGGATGATGACGTGCAGAACGTCTATGTGGGTTTGGCGGGCTGATTAGCGGTTTCCCAAGGGATGAAGCTTTTTGTCTCGTTGCTTCTTCTATTGATTTTCCAAACTCAGTTGGCATTTGCTGTGCAACCACGTTGTGGTCACGATGCATTCGGCAACGTCGTTTGTGTGGATAGGGATGGTGTGTTGAGTACTCAGCCAGTCAAACCTTCGCAGCAGGGGAAAAAGAAAGAGCCCAAGTCTGGTGTGACTGAGTCGGAAGAAGGAAGGATCGGAGAATCAGATAACGAGGTCGATACACCAGCAGTGCGCTGTGGTAACGACCCGTTTGGAAATACGGTGTGCCGCTAGATCACTGAGCTGCAGCGCGTTCAGCAGACTGCACGGTGTTGGCCACCAGCATGGTGATCGTCATCGGACCCACGCCGCCGGGGACGGGCGTGATGTAACCAGCGACTTCTTTTGCCGAATCAAAATCCACATCACCACACAACTTGCCGTCGGCCATGCGGTTGATACCCACATCGATCACCGCTGCGCCGGGTTTGATCATGTCACCCGTGATCATCTTGGGCTTGCCAGTGGCGACCACGAGGATATCGGCATCGCGTGTGTGTTTGGCGAGGTCGGTCGTCTTGGAGGTGCAGATGGTGACGGTCGCATTGTGCTGCAACAGCAACAATGCCATCGGTTTGCCCACGATGTTGCTTCGGCCAACGATGACGGCATGCTTGCCTTCGATGGAGACACCGCTCTTTTGTAACAACACCAATGAACCATAAGGCGTGCAAGGGGCGAAGCGCATATTACCTGTCGCCAACGCGCCTACGTTCAGCGGATGAAAACCATCCACGTCTTTGTTTGGACTGATGGCGTTCAGGATCTTTTCGCTATCTATGTGCTTGGGAACGGGAAGTTGAACCAGCAAGCCATGGATCTTCGGATCGTTGTTCAATTCGTCGATCTTGGCGAGCAAAGCAGCTTCGCTAGTGTCAGCGGGGAGGGCGATGTGCACGGAATGCAGGCCAAGTTCAGCACAGGCTTTCACCTTGTTGGCAACGTAGACCTTTGATGCTGGGTCTTCACCGACGATGATGACCGCCAGCCCGGGCGTGACGCCGCGTGCTTTGAGTACATCAGCACGAACCTTCCATTCAGCACGCACTTCTTGTGCGATGGCTTTTCCGTCAATGATGCGAGCGGTCATCTTTATCTCCTAGATCAGAACTCTGGTTTGACTATGGCGTTCTTGTAGTTCTCTACACCCGCCATGATCTCTTTGCGCGCTTCGTCGATATCTGCCCAGCCGCCGATCTTCACCCATTTGTTCGGCTCCAGATCTTTGTAGTGCGCGAAGAAATGTTCGATCTGTTTCAGTGTGATCTCTGGCAATTCTTTGTAACTCTTCAATCCGCGATACAGGGTAGAGAGTTTGTCCACAGGCACAGCCAATACTTTGGCGTCGAAGCCAGATTCATCTTCCATCTTCAACACGCACAATGGGCGGCAACGCACGACTACGCCGCTGTTCAATGGAACGGGGGTGATGACCAATACGTCAACAGGATCGCCATCGTCGGACAGGGTGTGAGGGATGTAGCCATAGTTGCAAGGGTAGTGCATCGCGGTGTTCATGAAGCGGTCAACGAAGATCGCGCCGGAATCTTTATCCACTTCGTATTTGACGGGCTCACCGTGTTGCGGGATCTCGATGATGACGTTGAAATCGTCTGGAAGATTATTGCCGGAAGGAACCTTGTTCAAACCCATGATGCGCCACCTTTGCGTGTGAAATGAAAGGCGCGAATTGTATCATCCGAGGCAACGAAAAGGGCTGCCGAGGCAGCCCCTTTGTGATGTCGCTTACGCCAAGATTACAGCAGAGGCACGATCATCAAAGCCACGATGTTGATGATCTTGATGAGGGGGTTCACGGCTGGACCTGCGGTGTCTTTGTAGGGGTCGCCTACGGTGTCACCCGTGACGGCAGCCTTGTGTGCTTCCGAACCCTTGCCGCCGAAGTTTCCTTCCTCGATATATTTCTTCGCGTTATCCCAAGCACCCCCACCCGTGGTCATGGAGATGGCGACAAAGATGCCTGTTATGATCGTGCCGACCAGCACGCCGCCGAGCGCTTGCGCTCCCAGTGTCAGTCCCACGATCACCGGAACGGCAATCGGGAGCAGGGACGGGACGATCATTTCCTTGATGGCAGCTTTGGTCAGCATGTCCACGCAAGTGCCGTATTCCGGCTTGCCAGTGCCTTCCATGATGCCGGGGATCTCTTTGAACTGGCGACGCACTTCCACCACCACGCTACCTGCCGCGCGCCCAACCGCTTCCATCCCCATCGCGGCAAATAGATAAGGCACCATACCACCGATGAAGAGGCCGATGATGACCATGTGGTTGGAGAGATCGAAGCTCGTAACCACACCCAGTTTGGCCTCTAGCGCGTGGGTGTAATCGGCGAACAGCACCAGAGCCGCCAGTCCGGCAGAACCAATGGCATAACCTTTGGTGACGGCTTTTGTCGTATTACCCACTGCATCCAATGCATCGGTGATGACACGCACACTCTCAGGCAGATGGGACATCTCGGCGATACCGCCTGCGTTGTCCGTGATGGGCCCGTAAGCATCCAATGCCACGATGATGCCGGCCATCGACAACATCGAAGTCGCGGCGATGGCGATGCCGTAAAGACCTGCCAACTCATACGCGCCCCAGATAGCGATACAGACTGCGATGACAGGGGCGGCGGTGGCTTTCATCGACACGCCGAGGCCTGCGATGATGTTGGTACCGTGCCCCGTGGTGGATGCTTGTGCGATGTGACGTACTGGAGAGAATTCGGTCGCCGTGTAGTACTCGGTGATCCATACCAAAACGGCTGTCAGCAACAATCCTATGACGGTCGCGCCGTAGAGTGCGCCGACAGAATACATCCCGTTGTCTGCCATCATCATATTGGTGATGGGGTAGAAGGCGATGAGTGCCAATACCGCAGAGACCGCTAAGCCACGATACAACGCATTCATGATCTTGCCGCCTTCGCGCGCTTTGACGAAGAAGGTGCCGATGATGGAAGCGATGATGGAGAAGCCGCCTAGCACCAGTGGGTAGAGGACTGCATTGGGGCCTGCATTCGCCATCAACAATCCACCCAACAACATGGTGGCGATGATGGTCACAGCATAAGTCTCGAACAAGTCAGCTGCCATCCCTGCGCAGTCGCCTACATTGTCGCCTACGTTATCAGCGATGACGGCTGGATTGCGTGGATCATCCTCTGGGATACCCGCTTCGACCTTACCGACCAAGTCTGCACCGACGTCAGCCCCTTTGGTGAAGATGCCGCCACCGAGACGCGCGAAGATGGAAATGAGTGAGCCGCCGAATGCGAGACCGATCAGCGCATGTGTCGCTTCGCCCGTGGTGGATCCCGTGCCGACCAAGATCGCGTAATAGCCCGCGACGCCGAGCAATCCCAAGCCAACCACCAACATGCCGGTGATCGCACCACCTTTAAATGAGACGTTGAGTGCAGCATTCAGACTTTCTTTCGCAGCCTCGGCGGTGCGCACGTTGGCGCGTACTGAGACATTCATGCCTATGTAGCCAGCCGCACCGGACAGGATGGCGCCGATGGCGAAGCCGACTGCGGTCTGCCAACCGAGTGCGATGAGAATGACGACGAACAGTGCAGCGCCGACCCAAGCGATGGTCACGTACTGTCGGTTGAGATAGGCAGTCGCGCCTTCCTGAATGGCAGCCGCGATGCTTTGCATCTTCTCGCTACCCGTTGATTTCCCCAGAATCCACTTGCTTGAAAATATCCCATACAAGATGGCAGCAACAGCACACAACAAGGTGAACCACAAAGCTGATGACATTATTTCCTCCCCAAGTAAAAACCGCCCCTTGCGGAGCGGTGAACAAATATCAGATCTTGAATTCCTTTAGCTTCTTGGCTACAGCCACATTCTTTAGTTGGACATATTGTGGCAGTCCATCTTTGAACGTCGGGTAATCCTCTCCCTTGATGAGTGGAGAGAGATAAGTGCGGCATTTCTCTGTGATGCCGAAACCATCCGGTGTGATGAAGTTGCGCGGCATGAACTTCTCTACGTTGGCGACTTTTGACAACTGAGCCACGCCGACCTTCCATTTGTAGGGCTTGTCGGAGAGACGCTCAACCGTTGGCATCACTGCGTTCTGTCCTTTGAGTGCCAGTTCGACTGCAGCCTTGCCCAGTGCATAAGCTTGATCGACGTCGGTCTTGGAGGCGATGTGACGTGCCGAGCGTTGCAAGTAATCCGCAACTGCCCAGTGGAACTTGTAGCCCAGCGCTTCTTTCACCATGTTGGCGACCACGGGCGCTGCACCGCCGAGTTGTGCGTGACCGAATGCATCACGTGTGCCTTGCTCTGCCAGGAACTTGCCATCAGGGTAGTGACAACCTTCAGACACCACCACGCTGCAATAGCCGTGCTTCTTCACCATGGCATCCACCTTTGCGATGAATTTCTTCTGATCGAATTCAATCTCAGGGAACAGGATGACGATAGGCAGTTCGCAATTCTTGTCCGAGGCTAGACCACCAGCCGCAGCGATCCATCCAGCGTGACGGCCCATCACTTCCACGACGAACACCTTGGTCGAAGTCTTGCACATCGACGCCACATCAAAGCTGGCTTCGCGCACGGACACGGCGACATACTTCGCTACGGAACCGAATCCAGGGCAGCAATCAGTGATGGGCAAGTCGTTATCAACTGTCTTAGGTACGTGGATAGCTTGAACGGGATAGCCCATCTTTTCAGAGATCTGCGAGACTTTGAAGCAGGTGTCAGCAGAGTCGCCGCCACCGTTGTAGAAGAAGTAGCCGATGTTGTGTGCTTTGAACACTTCGATCAGGCGCTCGTATTCGCGCAGGTTCTGTTCCAATGATTTGAGTTTGAAGCGGCAAGAGCCGAAGCCACCGGCAGGTGTGCTACGTAATGCGGCGATGGATTTTGCGGAATCTTTGCTTGTATCGATAAGGTCTTCAGTGAGGGCGCCGATGATGCCGTTGCGCCCTGCATAGACTTTACCGATCTTGTCCTTGTGCTTGCGCGCTGTCTCGATGACGCCGCAGGCTGAGGCATTGATGACAGAGGTGACACCACCAGATTGTGCGTAGAACGCGTTCTTTTTTGCCATGCTATGCTTACCCCGTAGTTAACTTAGAATGCTGTGCATATTACGCCAATTTTTTCAGTGATGTTAAGGTGGGAAGCATTTGATTTAAGTCAATTCCGTAGATGACGCGTTAGGCTAGGATGCGCGCCTTACAAAAATATAAGTTTCATTAGGAGAGTGATATGGCGATCGAATTATTCAATGATGGCAAGCATCTCTGTCTGATGTTCGATGATCTGGTGGATGACTCTTCTGACGATGCTGTTCAGGCGAACCAGTTTCTCATCGTAGATAATGGGCACGGTGCATTGTTGGACCCGGGTGGCAATATGACCTACAACGGTCTATTGATGTCGATGCACAGTTATTTTCCTCCAAAGAACCTCGAGTACATCCTTGCGTCACACGCTGACCCAGACATCATCGCCTCGGTCAACAAATGGATGATCCATTCGGATTGCAAAGTCATGATCTCGAATCTGTGGGTGCGTTTCGTACCGCACTTTTGCAGCGTTGGGAACGCGGAAGGAAGGATCGAGGGGATACCAGATGCGGGAATGAATCTGCCTTTGGGGCAGTCGATCATCAAAGCGATCCCAGCGCACTTCATGCACTCTGAGGGTAACTTCCAGTTCTACGATCCAGTGAGCAAGATATTGTTCACGGGCGACATGGGCGCTTCTATCGTGGCCCATGATGCGGCGGATACGCCTGTGGAAGACTTCAAGTCACATATCCAATACATGGAAGGTTTTCACAAGCGCTACATGATCTCCAACAAGATATGCCGCTTCTGGGTGAACATGGTGCGCACCTTGGATGTCGAGATGATCGTTCCGCAGCATGGCCGCATGTTCAAAGGCAAGAAGATGGTGAATGAGTTCTTGAACTGGATCGAGGTACTGCCCTGTGGTGTCGATCTGATGACGCAGGATCAATACAGAGCCCCTAAATGATGTGACGGATCAGGCTGTCCTCAGTCTGGTCTTTTATAGCGCATTCACACCTGCGGCGGCTACCTGGCCGTCTTGCACCGAGCGCACTCCACTGATCCCCAATCCGCCGATGACGATGTCGTCGCGTACGAGCGGCACGCCGCCTTCGGCAGGTATCACGCCGGGTAAGGCAAGGTGGATCAATCTTCCACTGAGTACGGCATCTTCCGAAGTCTTGGTGGGACGTTGAAAGGCCACCGCTGCATTCGCTTTCATGATGGCGGTCTCTACGCTGCCCCACTGTGTCTCATGGCTACGTTGCAGATACAGCAGATGACCTCCATCATCCACGACAGCGACCACCACTTTCCATCCATTCTTTTGTGCCTCGATTTCTGCAGCAGCGGCGACGCGCTTGGCATCTTCCAAGGTCAGGATGGGTTTGGTGGTCATGTTCAAGCTCCAAGCACTTGGAATACACGGTCGCGAATCGCAGTGACATCACCGATGCCGGGAACGTGCACGACCTTGGGTGCATTCGCAGCTCCAGACTGTTGCCATGCCGAGTAATACTCGACCAAGGGTTGTGTCTGATCGTGATAGACGCTCAATCGTTTCACTACGGTATCTTCAGCATCGTCGGGACGTTGCACCAGATCTTCGCCAGTGATGTCATCTTTACCCTCGACTTTGGGTGGATTGAATATGACATGGTAGGTGCGGCCCGATGCAAGATGGACGCGACGACCACTCATACGCGTGACGATCTCTTTGTCAGCGACATCGATCTCGACTACGAAGTCGATCTTGATGCCTGCGTCCTTCATTGCTTGTGCTTGTGGGATTGTGCGTGGGAAGCCGTCGAACAAGAAACCATTGGCACAGTCTGCATCCTTGATACGTTCTTTCACCAGGTTGATGATGATCTCGTCTGAGATCAAGCTGCCAGCATCCATGACTTTCTTTGCTGCCACGCCGAGCGGGGTTCCGGCCTTGATCGCAGCGCGCAACATGTCGCCGGTGGATATCTGCGGGATATTGAATTTATCTTTGATGTAATTGGCCTGAGTGCCTTTGCCTGCACCGGGTGCACCTAGCAGTATTATTCTCATGTTCACTCCTCGGAAAGTAGTTTGAATAGGTGTCTCGCGGTATGTAGATCTTGTTCGGTATCGACGCCGCTCGGCGGCGCGTCTTGTGTGATGGTCACACCGATCTTGTAGCCATGATACAGCGCGCGCAGTTGTTCTAGTGATTCCACTTGTTCTAGCGGTGCGGGTGTGAGTTCGCCGAACTCGCGTAGAAAGCTCGCGCGATAGGCATAGATGCCGATGTGGCGCAGGACGTTGACGCTCTGTGGCAGTGGCTGATTCGCAGCATAGGCGTCACGCGGCCACGGGATCGGTGCACGACTGAAATAGAGCGCGTTGCCATCCTTGTCCAAGACAGCCTTCACGATGTTCGGATTGCGCATGGAGGCTTCGTCATGGATGGAATGACAAGCTGTGGCGATAGCGCACTCGGGATGCTCATGCAGGTGTTGAGCGACGGCGCGGATGAGTGAGGGCGGAATGAGCGGCTCATCTCCTTGTACATTGACCACGATCGTGTCGTCAGACCAAACTTGCTGTGCAGCGACTTCCGCGATGCGGTCCGTGCCGCTGGTGTGATCGATACGCGTCATACAGGCATCGAAATCGTTCAGCTTCGCAGCTTCGATGATGGGCTGGTGATCAGTAGCGATGACGATCTGCGCAGCTCCGCTTTGCGCAGCTTGCTCAGCCACGCGGATGACCATCGGTTTTCCACCGATATCCAACAGAGGTTTGCCTGGCAGTCGCGTGGAAGCGAAGCGGGCGGGAATGACGACCTTGAATTGCAACATGGTGGGTGTCGCGTATCAGAGTTTCTCTACTTCTTCAGGAGACATGGCACGCGCCTCATCCGCCAACATCACGGGGATGTCATCCTGTATCGGATAGGCCAAGCGGTCCGCCTTGCAGATCAATTCCTGTTCAGCCTTGCGATAGATCAGAGGAGATTTGCACAGTGGGCAAACGAGGATATCTAACAGTTTGGCGTCCATTATCGGGTGACCTTTTTGATGATGAGTTGGGCAAGAGCCGGATCGACTTGCGCATCCACGCGCAACACCCAGTGTTTCTCGGTGGCGAACGCGGCGCATTTTACCGCATCTTTTTCCGTCATGAGTATGGCATCCACATCATCGAAAGCGAGGTCTGCAGCGGTGAAGTCATGATGGTCAGCGAAAGCGTGCGTCGTGCAATGCAAGCCGAGTTGGTTCAGGTGATCGAAGAAACGTCGAGGATGACCGATACCTGCGATGGCATGCAGTCGTTGTCCTGCCAATTCATTCGCGGGAACGACGATCTCAGGATTCAAGAGATTGTAGAAGAGTGTGCCTTGCAGACTCATGGCGAATTCGTTCGCCTGTGTTTTGCCGCCGTTCACCACGATGGCATCGACCTCATGCAATCGTGACAAAGGTTCGCGTAGTGGCCCTGCCGGGAGCAACAAGCCGTTGCCGAAACGTCTTGCACCGTCGATGACGACGATCTCGGCATCGCGAAGCAAGCGATAGTGTTGCAATCCGTCGTCGCTCAAGAGGATGTCGCATTCGGGGTGAGCCAAGAGCAAGGCGGATGCGACAGCGGGGCGGTCACGACCTATCCATACTGGACACAGTTTGCGTTGTGCCATCAACAAGGGTTCATCACCGACCTCGTCTGAGGAATCATCTGCTGTCACGCAACGAGGAGATGCATTCTTATTGCCAGATTTACGATATCCACGGCTGATGATGCCGGGATGCCAGCCCTCGGCGATGAGTTGCTCCGCCAACCACAATGTCAGCGGAGTCTTGCCGGTGCCGCCGACACTGATGTTGCCGACGATGACGATGGGGACGTGGAACTTGGGCGAGGCGAATAGGCCGCTGCGATAAAGAAAGCGGCGCAGCGCTACGAGGGTACGAAAGATCAGGCTGATGGGGTAGAGCAACAAATGAAGCGGCGAGATGCGGTACCAATGATGTTGCAGCCGCTCCATGTCGTGGAATTACTTTGTCTGGCTCTGTGTGGTGAAAGTGATGCGACCGAAACCAGCGACACGTGCAGATTCCATGACATTGATCACAGACTGATGCAGTGCTTTTGCATCGGCGCTGATGACGATGGTCGGGTCGGTCTGGTCGCCTGCTGCCTTCTTCAAAGCCAACGCGAAATCGTTCACGTCTTTAAAGGAGGCGCGTGTACCGTTGATGGCGAAGTGTTCAGAGGCATCCACCGCCACATTGATGGGTTTGCTGACAGGCACCTTGCTATCTTCACCAGAGGCTTGCGGCAGATTGATCTGCAACTCAGAGAACTTACCGTAGCTGGTGGTGACCATCAAGAAGATGAGTACGACCAACAACACGTCGATCATGGGGATCAGGTTGATCTCCGGTTCTTCACGACTGCGTCCGCGACGGAAGTTCATTTACTTACGGTCTCCGTGTACGACCTCCACCAACTTGATCGCTTGTTGTTCCATCTCGATGGTGAAACTGTCTACAGAAGCGCGGAAGTGGCGATAGGCGATCATGCTGGGTACGGCGACGATGAGGCCGAAGGCTGTGTTGTACAGAGCGACGGAGATACCGTGTGCCAGTTCGGCAGGGGCAGCACCGCCTGCGTTCTGCGCGCCGAAGATCTCGATCATGCCGACCACGGTGCCGAACAGGCCGAGCAGCGGGCTGATGGATGCGATGGTGCCGAGGGTGGTCAAGAAACGCTCCATGTCGTGAGTTGCGGCACGACCAGCTTCTTCGATGGATTCCTTCATCACCTGAGGTTGGCTCTTGATGTTCTTCAAGCCAGCAGCGAACACCTTACCTAGTGGCGAGCCAGCACTTAATTTGGTGAGCATCGCAGTGCTCACGCCCTTGGTCTTAAGTTCATTGACGACTTCATCCAACAACTTTGGGGGGATGATGTTCTTGCTACGAAGATAGATCGCACGTTCGACGATGAGTGTGACGGCGATGAGAGAGGCGATGATGAGTAACCAGATGGGCCAGCCGGCCGCTTCGATGAGAGTGAACACGCAACGTCTCCAAAAATATGCAGAAAATCTGAGGCGCGAACTGTATCTTGTTACCCCCTCCTAGGGCAAGGCAAGTGCGGTCAAAAACGCTAACTTACCGTCGCATAAGCAAAAAGTTTTCTTACTCACAAAAGCTGTGGATAACTTTGTGGATGAAACCGCTCGGCGAATGTTTCAAGCCCGATACCATTGGCTTCTTGCATTTCTGCTCAATAAATATACCGATATAAATATCAATAAAAACATATGGATACTGTAAGTTGCCATGATTTTTATATGTATATAGCCATGAAAGCCACATGTTTGTTGGCGTTGTGAGTAATCGCGCTTTGTCAATATGCCATCGGGCATATTTCACAAATATTTCTGTGTGGATCTGCAAGCACTTGAGCCATCTAGAGATTCGATAAAAAGAAGTGGCGATGCTTTGGGTTATGGTCCGCGCACAGCTATCATTGTTGGGACATTCACTATATTGGGGTTCAAGGTGGCAATGGATAAGAGCAAGGTCTTGAGTGTGCGCGAGTTGAATCTCGCCGCGAAACAATTGATCGAGGGCGGACTGCCCTTGCTGTGGGTACGCGGAGAGATATCTAATTTCGTCAGTGCCGCATCAGGTCATTGGTATTTCTCCCTTAAGGACGAGGCGGCGCAGGTGCGTTGCGTGATGTTCCGCCACAAAAGCCAGTATCTGGATTTCAAACCTGCCAACGGTATGCAAATCGAAGTCTTGGCTTTGGCGTCGATATATGAAGCCCGTGGTGATTTTCAACTGACCTTGGAGAAGATGCGACCTGCAGGTTTGGGCGCGCTGTTCGAGGCGTTCGAGCGATTGAAGCGCAAGTTGGGTGACGAGGGATTGTTCGACAGCGAGCGTAAACGTGAGCTGCCCTTGTTGCCCAAGCAGATCGGTATCGTCACTTCGCCTCAAGCGGCGGCTTTGCGTGATGTATTGCGTACCTTGAGCAATCGTATGCCCAACGTTCCAGTGGTGCTGTACCCGACCCCAGTTCAAGGCGAAGGGGCGGGGCAGAAGATCGCCGCCGCCATACGCAGTGCCAGCGAACGTGCCGACTGTGATGTGCTCATCGTGTGTCGCGGTGGTGGCAGTATCGAGGACCTGTGGGCGTTCAATGAGGAAGTGGTGGCGCGCGCCATCGCGGAAAGTCACATCCCTGTGGTGAGCGGAGTAGGGCATGAGACCGATTTCACCATCGCCGATTTCGTGGCCGACCTGCGTGCCGCCACCCCCACCGCAGCAGCGCAAGCCGTCGTGCCAGACGGTCAGGAGTGGCGACAACGCTTGCTGCAATTACAAAAACGCTTCTCGCGTGCGGCGAATCGTCGTTTCGAGCAGGCGATGCAGCAACTGGACTTCACGCAAAGGCGCTTGGTCCATCCTGCCCAGCGCATCCAACTTCAATCCGAGCGCTTGGTGGCCGTGAAGCAACGCTGGCAACGCGCGATGGGCCGTAGCTTGGAGCAACGTTTGACACGCCTTTCATCCATGCAGCAGCACTTACAACATCTCGATCCGAGCCAAGTGCTGGCGCGTGGCTATAGCTTGGTGCGAGATGCACAGGGCAACCTCGTTTCCACCAGTCAGCAAGTAGCGGAGGGGGCAGTCTTGGACATCACCTTCGCACACGGTGGTGCGGGCGTGGTGGTGCGGGAAAAACGCTGAGTCCAGACTAGCTAATCAGTTAAAATCCGCGCCCATTCCCGTACCTCAATCTGACTCAGAATCATGCTCAAACAAATCGCACTCAAGATCGATGTCGATACCTATCGCGGAACGCGTGAAGGTGTACCTCGATTGGTGGAGGTGTTGCAACGTCATCAGGCGCAAGCCAGTTTCTTCTTTTCTTTAGGGGCAGACCATAGCGGTCGTGCCATCAAGAACGTATTTCGCTCGGGTTTTGTCAGCAAGGCGCGACGTATCTCCGCCTATCAACATCACGGATTCAAAACAGCGCTCTACGGTACTTTGTTGCCTGCGCCGAACATCGGTGAGAAATGTGCCGATACCTTGCGTGCCGTGCGTGATGCGGGTTTTGAGGTGGGTATCCATGCAAACGACCGCTTCTGTTGGCAAGATAAAGTGACGGGCAAGGGCGAAAAATGGACGCAGCGCGAGATGGACAGAGCCGCTACTCGTTTCAGCGAGATATTCGGCCATGCGCCCAAATCGTATGCGGCAGCGGGTTGGCAAACCAACCGTTATGGTCTGCGCCACACCCAACATCTGGGATTCGAGTACAGCTCGGATACGCGCGGTACTCACCCCTATCTGCCCACATGGGATGCCGAGATCATTGCTTGTCCGCAACTGCCGACCACACTGCCGACGCTGGACGAACTCATCGGGCGCGATGGCATTACGGTGGAGAACGCCGCACAGAACCTGTTGGCGATGACGCAGGAACCCTCGGCGACGGGGCATGTGTTCACCTTGCGTGCCGAATTTGAAGGCGGGCTGTGGTTGCCTGTCTTTGAAGAGTTGATCAAGGGATGGCAAGCGCAAGGTTACGAATTGGTCTCGCTACATCGCTATCTGCAAGCATTCAAAGTCGCCGAGTTGCCGCGTCACGAAGTCAGATTCAATGCGGTCTCTGGCAGCAACGGAACGCTGGCCACTCAAGCCTAACCATCGATAGTGATGCGAGAAGACACCTCATTCGAATTAAAGGTATGGCGCTGGGGTGTGCCGCTGGTGTCACTCGTTCTGATGTTGTTGCTCTGGCTGTCAGGCGCAAATACGCAAGTCTTCCTCGCACTGAACCACACAGCCTCGAATCTGGGCGATTCGTTCTGGAGCCATGTCACCGTGCTGGGTGACGTGGTGTCGCTGTTGGTCATCTTGCTCATGTGCGGGCGTAGGCCACAGCTCGTTTGGCATTTCATCCTCGCCGCCTTATTCGCCATCCTGTGGACGCAAAGCCTCAAATCTCCTTTGGGCGTGATGCGTCCGCCCGCCGTGTTGGATATGAGTCAGTTCCATCTCATTGGTGAGGCGTTCATGGGGAACTCTTTCCCCTCTGGGCATACCACTACCATCTTCTTGATCGTTGGCGTGATGTGCCTGCATCGCTTCCCTTTGAGTTTCAAATTCGGATTGTTGGGCGTGGCGATCTTGGTCGGTTTGTCGCGCATCGCTTGCGGAGTGCATTGGCCGCTGGATGTATTGGGCGGTGCGTTCGGTGGTTGGCTGGCAGCGGTCGCAGGGGAGTGGGTGAGTTTGCGTTGGAAAGCTGGCTTGCACGTCAACTTCCAACGTGTCATGGCGATACTCCTGTTAGTTGTCGCGCTGTGGATCATCTTCCGTGACACCAAAGAGTTCGTGACGACCGTCCCCTTTCAAATACTCTTAACCACACTGGCTATCGGCTTTTCGCTCCCGTCTTTATTGCGACTGTTCGGATATAAACGCTAAAGAAACGCCAAGCTATGCCGTTAAAGACGTCGTGGCGGTGAATGGAGGTTGTGCGATGTCTGAAAACGATTCGATCAAATTGAAGCAGTGGGTGGCGAAGCTCTCGTCCGCCGATATACCCGTGTTGAAACAGACCGCGCGCGATCTCGCCACCTTGCACGAGAATGAAAACAAACTCAGCGCGCGCAATGTGGAGAACGCCATTGCCGCCGACCCGATGATGACCGTGAAGTTGCTGCGCTATCTGCAGCAGCATAAACGCCGGAGTCAAACCAATGAGGTCGTTCAAGTCGAACAGGCCTTGATCATGCTCGGTGTAGAGGTGTTTTATACCAAGGTTCCAGCGGCTCCGTTGGTGCAGGATGCCTTAGTAGGGCAAACAGAGGCATTGATCCAATTGCTGCATGTGATCCACCGCGGGCATCGAGCTTCGAATTACGCCAGAGACTGGGCGATACGCCTGAACAACATGCATTTCGAAGAGGTACGTATCGCGGCCTTGTTGCACGACTTGGCTGAGATATTGATGTGGTGTTTCGCGCCGCAAGACATGCTCAAGATTCGCGCGATGCAACAGAAAGATAAGGCGTTACGTAGCCGTGCTGTACAAGAACAAGTGCTGGGTTTTGCTTTGAGTGACCTGCAACAAGAGTTGATCAAAGAATGGTCATTGCCTCAACTACTCTTGACGCTGATGGACGATGGCAATGCAAGGCAGATACAGGTGCGCAACGTCGTGTTGGCGGTCAATCTGGCTCGTCATTCTGCCAATGGTTGGAATGACGCAGCCTTGCCAGATGACTACAAGGAGTTAGGTGAGTTGCTGCGTATCTCGCCAGCCGATGCGATGATATTGGTCGTGCCTGAAGGAGGTGCGGCTTGCGATCTGACCAAGCCGCACTAAGTTTCAAACGTTCTGTAGGGCACGCTCTATCTTTGCGTCGGCTTCGGTAGCTAGTGCGATCAACTTAGCATCCCCCAACACTTTCATCATTCCCGTAGGCTTGGCGAACTCGATGGATTGTTTGCCTGTAGCCACTTCACGAATCACCGCGTTGCAAGGCAACAGACTCGCCACATCGCTGTTCGCTGTATAAGCCTCGTAAGCCAACATCGGATTACATGCCCCAAGAATGACGGTCGGGATGATGTCCTTGCCTGTCTTGTCCTTGATCTTGCTGTGCATATCGATGCGGGTCAGGATGCCGAAACCTTCTGCAGCCAAGGCCTTGGTCGCGCGGTCGATAGCGTTGTCGAAAGTGTCAGAGATCTCGCGTTTGAAGTTGATGCTCATGGTTGAGCGCTCCCGATAAATATTAGAGAGTGCTAATTTACTTGATTTCGACGAGGCGAGCAACTTGTCCTATCAGATCGGGCGATAAGCAGTCGATCGCTATGCTGTCCGGCATAGACCTCAGCCAAGTGAGTTGGCGCTTGGCCAATTGGCGTGTGGCGGCGATGCCTTTCTCGGATAGCTCTGCTTTTGAGATATCCCCCTCCATGAACTCCCATGCTTGGCGATAGCCCACGCATCGCATCGAGGTCATGTCGCGATGCAAGTCGTACTTGTCGCGCAGGCCACGTAACTCGTCCACCAATCCATCTTTCAGCATCTGCTCGAAGCGCACCGCGATGCGTTGGTGCAACACCGCACGGTCGGATGGAATGAGTGCGATGGGCGTGATGGCGTAGGGCAGCGGATCCTGCTCCTGTTGTTTGATGAGTTCAGACATCGGTTTTCCCGACACGAGGAATATCTCCATCGCACGTTGCACACGTTGCGTGTCGGTGGCATGCAAACGTGCGGCAGTCTCGGCATCCACCTTCGCTAGCTTGGCGTGCAGATGTTCGATGCCGTGTTGGGCGATCTCCGCATCCAGTTGTTCTCGCAACGCGGCATCCGCCTGTGGCAGTGGGCTCAGCCCTTCGCGCAATGCTTTGAAGTACAACATCGTGCCACCCACCAACAACGGTATCTTGCCGCGCGCGGTGATGTCCGCCATCAAGCGCAGTGCGTCTTTGCGGAAAGCCGCAGCGGAATACGCTTCCGTGGGTGAAATTATGTCGATGAGGTGATGCGGCGCTTTTGCCAATGTCGCGACATCCGGCTTGGCCGTGCCGATGTCCATGTCGCGGAACACCAGCGCAGAATCCACACTGATGAGTTCCACGGGCATACGTTGCACCAGTTCGACAGCGACGCCGGTCTTGCCGCTGGCGGTGGGGCCCATGAGGAAGATGGCGGGGGGAAGAGTTCTCATCTTGAATAAACGCAGTCCACGAAAGACACGAAAATCACGAACAAACTCTTGGTGATATTTCGTGCATTTCGTGTGTTTCGTGGATAAAGAGTTCTCACTCTAGCTCCTCATCACGTGTCTCATGCAACATCAACACCGCCATCACGCTGATCTCCGCCGCGACGGAGATATAGCCGCCCACCCATGCCAAGCCGCCCATCAACACCAGCTTTTGCGCGATGAAGGGCGCGAGCGATGCGCCGAGGATGCCGCCCAAGTTGTAAGCCGCACCTGCGCCCGTGTAGCGCACGGTGGTGGGGAAGAGTTCAGGTAACAACGCGCCCATCGGCGCAAAGGTCGCCCCCATCAAGAACAGCTCGAGCGAGAGGAAAGCTGTGATGAGCACAGGTGAACCGCTACCCAACATCGGCTCCATCAAAAAGCCCGACAGCAATGCCGCGCACCCCGCCACGATCAACACCGGGCGACGACCAAAACGGTCCCCCGCCCACGCAGACAGTGGCGTGGCCGCCGTCATGAATAACACCGCGACACACAACATCTGCAGGAACTCGGGGCGCGGGATGTGCAGCGTGCTCACGCCGTAACTCAACGAGAACACAGTGGAGATATAGAACAGCGCGTAACACACCACCATTACCAATGCGCCCAATACCAAGGACTTTGCATGACGCGTGAAGACGAGCGACATCGGCAGCTTCACGCGTTGCTGTGTCTGCATGGCATGGGCGAACACCGGCGTCTCGGTGAGCTTGAGTCGCACATAAAGCCCCACCATCACTAGCAAGGCACTGGCGAGGAAGGGGATGCGCCAACCCCATGCGCGGAATTCAGCATCGTCCAGCCATTGCGACAGCAACAGAAAACTACCCACCGCGAACAAGAAACCGACAGGCGGCCCCAACTGCGGGAACATGCCGAACCAACCGCGCCGACCTTTGGGTGCATGCTCCGCCGCCAGCAAAGCCGCACCACCCCATTCACCGCCGAGGCCGATCCCTTGCCCGAAGCGCAACAGGCACAGCAACGCAGGGGCTAGCCAGCCCACCATCTCGTAACTGGGTAACAAGCCGATCAACATTGTAGAGATACCCATCACCAGCAACGAGGCCACCAGCGTCGTCTTGCGCCCGATGCGGTCACCGAAATGGCCGAACAAGAATGCGCCAAAGGGGCGTGCGACAAAGGCGATGCCGAAAGTGAGGAAGGCGTTCAATGCCTGCGCAGTCGGGTCGCTGTTGGGAAAAAAGATCGGCCCGATCACCATCGCCACGGCGAGACCGTAGATGTAGAAATCGTAGAACTCGATAGCGGTGCCGATGAAGCTAGCGAAGGCGATGCGGGTGGTGGAGATCACGCGATCACTTCCCGCGCATGAACATTGCATCCAACTCATCCACCGTGATCTGGAACCAAGTCGGTCTACCGTGGTTGCATTGGTCGGCGCGTTCGGTCTGTTCCATCTCGCGCAGGATGGCGTTCATCTCGGGCAGGCTGAGTTGTTGGTTGGCGCGCACGGCGGAATGGCAGGCGAGGGTGGCGAGGAGTTCGTTGCGGCGTTCGGTGAGGGCGCGGCTAGCACCGAAGTCGCGCAGTTCGTGCAGCACTTCTTTGGCGGCGGCTTCAGCTTTGGATTGTTTCAACATCGCGGGCATGGAGCGCACCGCCAGTGTGGTGGGTGATAGCGGAGCGATGTCGAAGCCGAGTCTTAACAAGGCATCCTGTTCGTCTTCCACGGTAGCGACATCCAAGGTGTCTGCCGCGAAGCTCACGGGGATGAGCAATGGTTGTGTCGGCATCTGTTGCGCGTCGAAGGCCGTCTTGAGCCGTTCGTACACGATACGTTCATGGGCTGCATGCATGTCCACCACGATGAGGCCTTGCTGGTTCTGCGCGAGGATGTAGATGCCGGAGAGTTGGCCGAGCGCGAAGCCGAGTGGGTGCTCTTGTGGAGATTGAGGATTTTGGATCGAGGGTTGAGCCGAGCCGCGAGATTCATCGCTGTTGCTTACTCGATCCTCAGTCCTAGTGCCTAAGGCCTGACTTTGTGATTCCCATACGCGATAGGTCGCTTGCTGTTCGGCTGCGCCAAAGCGGATACGCTGCTGTTCTGCGAAATAGGGTGCGCGAGTTTCCTCAGCTTCGGTAGGTGTTGTTTCGGCTGCGGAGGATGAATGTTTCATCGTCGCACTCAATGCATCTTGCAGCGCATGGAACACGAACTGGTGGATGCCTTGGCTCTCACGGAAGCGCACTTCGCTCTTAGCGGGATGCACGTTCACATCCACCAACTCCGGCGGCATCTCAAGGAACAGCACGAAGGCCGGGTGACGCTGGTGATGCAAGATGTCTTGGTAGGCCTGACGCACGGCGTGCATCAATACTTTGTCGCGCACGAAGCGGCCATTGATGAAGAAATATTGTTCGTCACGGGTGGAGCGGGAATAAGCGGGCAGGGCGGCGATGCCGTACAGGTGCAAGTTGGCGATCTGGCGTTCGACGACGACGGCGTGCTGACCGAACTCCGCTCCCAAGATGGCGGTGATGCGTTGCGCCAAATCATGCTTGGGCAGTTGCCAAGCGGTGCGCCCGTTGTGCTGCAAGGAGAGCGCTACATCTGGACGCGACAAGGCGATACGTTTGAATGTCTCTTCGCACCACGCGTACTCGGTATTCTCACTCTTCAGGAATTTGCGCCGCGCGGGGGTGTTGAAATACAGCTCGCGCATCTCGATGCTGGTGCCGTGCGCATGGGCGGCGGGTACGGCATCGCTTTGCGTGCCATCCATCGCGTCGATCTTCCATGCGTGTGCCGCATCCGCTGTGCGGCTGGTGAGGGTGACTTGTGCCACCGCCGCCATACTCGCCAAGGCTTCGCCACGGAAGCCCATGCTGGCGACGCGCTGCAAGTCGTCGAGCGAGGCGATCTTGCTGGTGGCGTGGCGCATCAACGCTAAAGGTAATTGTGCTTGGGCGATACCACCGCCGTTGTCGCGCACCCGTAGCAACTTGATGCCGCCGTTCTCCAAGGTCACCGCGATGTCCGTCGCACCCGCATCCAGACTGTTCTCCAGCAACTCTTTGAGGGCAGAAGCAGGGCGTTCGATGACTTCGCCAGCGGCGATCTGGTTGATGAGGAGGTCGGGGAGGAGTTGGATGGAAGGCATGCGCGGATTATAGCGGATGAGTTCGCAACGCTTGCTCCCGACGCACTTTGCCTGCCTCCTGAAAATCCCTCGAATCCGATTTTGCGATAGTGGTGCGGCGAAAGGTGCGACATTTTACCGCGCGACATCATGTCGCATTCCCAGACTTTTCCTACGGTCTTAGCATGCGCCCCGTTTTGAATCTTGAACGTAAGGGGAGTGTATGAATAAGAAGTTCGTTGCCATGAGCGCCATGTCGCTCGTGTTGTCTGTGTCCATGTCTAATCCAGTGCTCGCTGAAGATGTGACGCCTGCCGTGCCGGTAAACGATGTGCCTCAAGTCGCTCCTGCGACGCCAGATGTGCCTGCGGTGGAGATGGGTAATGGCGGCGTGACGAAGAAGATGTTGGGTGAGGTGACGGTCACTTCCACCACCATCGATGATCGTTTTGCATCCAAGCGCGGCGAGGCAAGCAACATCAGCAACATCAGCGGAAAAAAAATGGATGAAGAACACGGCAAGAACATCGTGGACGTGTTGGAGTCTGTTCCCGGTGTGACTGCGGAAGTACAAAGCGGTGACTCGGTGAAGATCATGCTGCGTGGTGTCGAAGCGCAACGCTATATGGGTGAGAAACCCGGCGTGGCCATCGTGATCGACGGTGTGCCGGTGTTGGAACGTACGGGTCGCGTGAACATCGACCTCGACAACATCGACTCCATCAAGGTCATCAAAGGCGGTGCGTCCTATCTGTTCGGTGAAGATGCATTGTCGGGGGCGGTCATCATCACCACCAAGCGCGGCGCGAAGATGGCGGGTTATACCGTGAGTGCCGAAACAGGCAGCTTCGGTTATCGCAAAGGCTTGGCACGGGCGGGATTCACGCAAGGTGATTTCGTGGGTCATATCCAAGCCAGCAAAGCTTTTGCGGATGACTTCTACGATCAAGGTGCCTATTCACGCCAATACGTGGATGGCAAGCTGCAATATCTGATCGACGAGACGAGTGACCTCACGTTCGGTTTTGAGAACTCGCAACGCGCCAAAGATAGTCACGGCACGGTGCGCGGCGCGACTCAGGCACTGATCGATCCGCGCAGTGCATCGCCGACTGCAGGCAAGGACTTCGCGCGCAAATACGACATCGAACTGAACAAGCTGAACCTGGCGTATGCCAAAGACTTCGATGCGGGCGCGAACCTGTTGGTGAACACCTATCTGTTCAAGGATCACACCTACGGCTGGCAGAACCCAAGAGGGTTCCTGCGTGATAGCGCGGGCAATCTGCTGCCAGCAAACGATATGAGTACGATGCGTGATGCCTATGTCAGTGGAGCGGATACGCAGCAAGTACAAAAAGGACTGAAAGCTGAGTTGCGCCAAGGGGGTGAACGTATCGGGATGATGGGAGGACTCGATCTACAGCGATTTGAAGACAGAGCATTGACCAAGAACCTCGTCACTTATTCGTCACGTAGCACCGCAATCGGGGTGAGCAACCCACTCAATCTCGCCGGTGCCATCACAGCCGACAATTTGATGACATCCGATACCCGAGCGATGTATGGCGAATTCAAGTGGCAGTTTGCCGAAGCGTGGACGGCCACGGCCAATGCGCGCTACGACTCCATCTTGATGGGATATTCCAGCAACATCGCTTTGACTCCGGCGCAGGTGGCAGAGGGCAGAACCACGGCGGGCAATAAGACTTTCAACGTGTGGTCGGAACGTCTTGGTTTGAATCATGCGCTCTCGCAGGATCGCGAGGTCTATTCCAACGTCTCCACCGGTTTCCGTGTGCCGACCATCGGCCAGTTGTTCGGTGGAACGGTCTCACCGACCGGCAACGTGGCAGCCAACCCGAATCTGGTGCCGGAACACGCGATGAACTATGAAGTCGGCGTCCGAGGCAGAAGCGAGATGCTCGGAATGGAATTGGATACGGATGTCGCGGTGTTCCAACTGGATCGCAAGGATTTCATCCTGAATACGGGCGGGCAATACCAAACCACGCCGGGTGCGACGCTGACCAATCAGCTTGAGCAATATCAGAACATCGGCGGTGTGCGCAATCGCGGTCTGGAATTGGGGGTGAAGACCGATGCGCGTGAGACCTGGTCGGGTGATCTGGCTTACACCTATCTGCAGGCGGTCTTCACGCGTAACGACAAGTATGTGATGGCGATGAAGCCGAATACACCAGCGGCCTATACCGACACGTATAACAACACAGGCAAGACCGTGCCACGTTCACCTGCGCACAAACTCAATCTGACCACGCGTTACCGTGCGACGTCTGAACTCACCTTCACAGGGGAGATGAACGCGCAATCGGGCAGTTATGCGGATGAAGTGAACGTGGTGTGGGTCGGTGGCCGCACGGTGTTCAATCTCATGGCGAACTATGAGGTGAAGACGGAGAGCAACTTCAAATGGTCGGCCTTCGCGCGTCTGGATAACGTCTTCGATCGTTACTACTACTCCACCATCCGTGGTTCGTCAGATAGCAATGGCGATGGTGTCTATAACGCAGAGGACCCTTCCATCACGGTGAATCCGGGGCGTGTGTGGACGCTGGGTGTCACAGCCAAATTCTAAGGAGGCATCTATGAAAACGAACTCGATTTGGATGGCGATCTTGGCGGCTTCGATCTCTGTCGCTCAGGCAGACGAACATCCCATGGCGGCTTCCGCTGTGATGCCGGCAGGTCACGATCACACCGCGATGATGGGCAGGCCGATGGCATGGACGGATCTACCCATCTTAAAAGCCAAGATGAGTGGCAAGACCCGCGAAACGACGGTCATCAGCATCGCCCCGCAGAACATCGTGGTGGCGAACATCGATGCTTGGTCTAACGATCTCAAGGATGCGAATGCGCATCGCCAGTTGGTGATGGAAATGGCGGGCGCAAAATTGGATAAGCCCGCTACGGGCGGTTTCCAGATGTTGACGGCGCGTGAGGAGCAAACCGATTCCGTGCGTGTCGCCTCGACGGTGTATTACTTCGGCGAGCGCGGTGCGAAGAATCCGACGGCGATGTTCATGCAACAGAAGAACGAGTTGGAGATCATTCCGCAACCTTATCCGCGTGAGCATTCTCGCTATCGCGCCAATGAGGATTGGAAGTTCCTCGTGCGTTTCAATGGTCAACCGTTGGCGAATCAAAAGGTGAACGTTGAGACATCGAATGGTAGCAAGGTCGAGGCGCTGACCGATGCGGCAGGTGTACTCAGTCTGCATATCCCCGATGACTTCAAACCTGTCGAGGAAAAGAAGGAGGGCGCTGCTCACGATCACGGCATGCGTCGTGGTGCCGACCTTGTGCTGGCGACTGAATATGCCGATGGCGGCAAGACCTATCTGACCGCTTTCAACAGTACTTACGGCGCAGATGCTTACGACAAACGCAATCTGGCGATGGGGCTTGGATTCGCATTGTTGGGAATGGTAGGTGCTGCTCCGCTACTGCGTCAGAAAAAGACAGAGAAGAAGGTTGATACGGCCACGGATAAGAAAGAGGAGGTGTGACATGTTGAAGAGCCTATTCCCGACCTTGGGTCGTTTCCGCTTCACTGTGCAGATCATCATGCTGTTCGTCACTGTCTATGGCGGTGCGTTGTTGGGGAGCTACACGGTGGATCGTGTCTCGCAAGCCTTGCCTTCCTTATCCTGTGCATTCGACAAGATGACGGGTGACCACTGCATCCTCATCGTGAATCAACATCAGTTGCATCACCGTGTGGGTGAGGCGTTGGCGAATGCCAAGGACATCACCTTGAAGGTGTTCATCCCGACCTTGATGTCGGTCGGCATCTTCTTCATGTTCTTCTTCTTTTTGAACAAGGCGTTCTGCGGCTGGGTGTGTCCTTTGGGTACGGTGCAAGAGTTGCTCAGAAAGATCGGCCTCTTCTTCAAGCGTCCGCTCCATCAATTCGAGCCCAGTAATGTGGGGCGCGTGCGTCCTGTGAAATGGCTGATGTTGTTGGTGCTGGTGCTTGGTTTGCCGCTGCTGGCTGGGATGGGCGTGGCCTCCAACGAGTTGGGTGACCCGTTCTGCCAAGTGTGTCCTTCGCGTGTCGTCAACACGCTGTTGACGGCAGACACCGAGCAGATCGCCGTACGTACAGGGACGAACATCAATCTCTTCTTGGGTGCATTGGGTAATGCGATGTTCGGTTTCATGATCATCGCGGCACTCGCAGTACGCCAGCCGTTCTGCCGCATCTGCCCACTGTTGTCTTGGAATGCGCTGTTCCAAAAGTTGTCGCCCATGAAACTGGTGAAGGTGGATTCGCACGAGAAGTGTGAGAAGTGCGGTGTATGTGAGAAAGCCTGCCCCATGGATATCCACGAGATCGGTACCGAGTTCGGCAAGAAAGCGTTCCACGAAGATTGCACTCTGTGTGGACGCTGTGCCGAGTATTGCACAGATGATGGCGTGATCCAGATCAAGTTCTTCGGTATCCCACTGTTCAAGTCTTCACGTGATTACTACAAGGCGCGTGTGAAGCATGAGTCGCCCGAAGGCACGAAAAAGAAACGCGTGATCCCTATTCTGCCGAAACCCACGCCTAACAATGGATGATCTTCTCAATCCGGCGTTGATCCCCCAGCAGACCACATTGTTCACCGTGTGGTTGCTGGGCGCTTCATTGGGGCTGACCGCGTGCACAGCGACTTGTCTGCCTTTCATGGGGACTTGGGTGTTGGGGCGTGGCGGAACACAGATGCAGGCTTTGCGCGATACAGGGATGTTCGTCGCGGGGCGCATCTTGGCTTACACGATGTTGGGTGCGATCGCAGCGGCAGCGGGGGCATGGTTGTCGCAGGTGATGCGCGGAGGCACGGGTAATCTGGTCATCGGCTTCGCTTCCATCGCGGCAGGTGTCTGGCTTTTACGTTCCGCTAAACCGCACTCACCTTGTGGTGTGGCGCGCAGTGCGGGCGCTACTCCGCCTTTGCTGTTGGGATTCTCTTTGAGCCTCACGCCTTGCGCGCCCTTGGCTTCTCTACTCGCCGTGTGCGCGGCAGCGGGGAGTATCAAGTTAGGCATGGCGAATGGTGTCGCATTCGGTTTGGGTGCGGCACTCACACCCTTGCTGATACTATTGCCGCTCATCAGCCTGTTTGGAAAAAGCCTACGCGACAACCGCGAGTGGATAACGCGTTGGATACGTTGGGGGGCGGCCGCTGTGCTGATCGTGTTGGGTTTGCGCCGGATATTCTTGGTGCTTTGAGATACATCTTTTTGCGGTCATCTATGAAACGTCTTGTGTCATCCGTCTTTGCTTTGTCTTTGCCTTGTTTCGCTTTTGGCGAAGAACCAGTCACCCTGAAAGAAGTCACCGTCACCGCGAAGAGCGCTGACGTGGCCGAGCGTCGCGATTCGACCACGCAAAAAGTGATCGTTGATCGAAAAGAGATCGAGAATCTCGGCGTGATGACCATCGGTGAGGTGTTGGGTAAGTTGCCAGGTGTAGAGGTCAGCGGTGAGGGACAACGCGCGCGTGGTATGTCACGCGACTCGGTGCAGATACTCATCGACGGAGAGCGTCCTGCGGGGGGCTCGCGCATGGTGGCGGGCGTGATCGGGCGTTTGCCGTCGGGGGACTTGGAGCGCGTGGAGATATTGCGCGGCTCCTCGGCAGAATATGGGGGCGCTTCATCTGTGACAGTGAACCTCGTGATGAAGAAGGCGCTATCCAAGCGTACTACGGCACTGAAGGCAGCTGTGGGCTTGCGTGGTAACGAGCCGACTGGGCAGATGACGTGGACGGAGAACGGCGGTGAGGGCGGCTTTGGCTGGTCCTTGCCCATCACACTGAATCTGCATCGCAACCCGACTCAAGGCACGACCGATAGGCAAGCTTTTCCGAATGGCGTACGCAATGTCTGGCAACAGGAGCGTGATGAAGGTTTGTTCACCTTCCGCGAGTTCGTGTTGTCTCCGCGCATGACGTGGAAGGATAGCGGCGATAGTCTGACCATCTCGCCACTGTTCTTTGACGGGCAGGGCAAGCGTAACAGTGACGCCACTTCGTCCGATCTGTTACTCCCATCATCGGATTCACGTACTAGTCGTGAGACCAATGATCGCCGCATGTTGCGCCTGCGTGTGGATGGCGAGAAGAATCTAAGCGGTTCTAAATTGACGGGGCGTATGTCTTTGAATCAGGGCAACCGCACTGTCGATCTGGTGCGTGAATCTACAGTGGCGAACGTGGTCAGTACCGCGACCGAACATTCCAGTGGCAAAGAGACCGAATACAACATGGCGCTGCGCCTAGATAAACCGCTGGGTGAACATCTATTGGCGGTGGGGTTGGAACATATCGATCTGCGTCGTAACGATGAACAGAACTTTGGCGGTAGCTTCGCGGGCGCTTCGACTAGCGAAGCCAGTGAACGCCATAGCATCGTATGGTTGCAGGATGATTGGTCGTTGCATCAATCAGTGGTGTTCACAGCTGGTGTGCGTGGTGAAGACATGCGCCTCGCTTCGGATGGGGTGAGCCAGCAACACGGACGCCTGTTACCTTCCATCGCGGTACGCTGGGAACCTGCTCAGCAGTGGCTGTTGCGCTCATCGTTGGGAGCGGGCTTGAAGTTGCCAAGATTGGATGAACTGAGCAACACCGTGACACGCAGCATCGCTGCCAATACGCCGCTAGAGGCGGATAGGCGCGGTAATGCGACTCTGAGCCCAGAGCGCAGTCTGAATTACGAGGCGGTGCTGGAGCGTTACCTAGATCAGGAAGCGGGTGCCTTTGGGGCGAACCTGTATGTGCGTGCTACGGAAGATTTCATCGAGCGCCGTGTGCAACTGGAAGGCGCGCGCTGGGTGGATAGGCCGCAGAATGAAGGTAAAGCCCTGCATTGGGGGTGGGAGTTGGATGGCAAAGTGCGCACAGATAACTTCGGTTGGAAGGGCGCAACAGTGAAGGCGCATCTCACCCTGCCAAATGCGCGTGTGCACGATACACGCTTGGGCATCACACGCATGGCGCGTGACACGCCGGACTATGTGTTCTCCGCAGGCGTGGATCAAAGTCTCCCGATGTGGCAATCAAGTTACGGAGTGTCCTTGCAGATGTCTGGGGCCAGCAAGACGGATATCCCTAATGAGCAGCACGGGAAGACCCATGCCAAGACGACCTTGGATGCATTCTGGTTGTATAAATTGAATCCGATCTTCAATCTGCGCGTGAACGCCCAGAATCTGCTAGCGGCGAAGACAGTGCGTGAGACAGTGTATTTGAATGGCCCCGACAGTTTCCAACTTCGCACGGAAAGTGTTGGATTCCGCGCTTTGTTGGTCACGCTGGAAGGGCGCTGGTAGCATGTCGGCTGTTCTCACCTTGTTTGGATCGATGCAGATGTATTCGCAATTCCCCAATGAATCGGAGAAGTCGCCGCTCAGTGAGCGATTCGCTGTCGTTGGGATTGTCGTCCTGTTGCACCTGTCTGTGTTCGCGGGATACCTACTTCAGCCAGAGCTGCCGGCAGTGATGGTGAATGAGATGTCGATCTCGTTCGCCAATATGGAGATGCAGCAGGCTGATATCGTTCCGCAGCTCAAACCAAGACCGAAAGAGATCGAGCCGGAGCCCGTGCCTGCGGATGAGCCTGCTGCCAAAGAGGTAGCTCCCTCGGAAGCGCCTCAAGCAGCTTCGCCACCATCGCCGGTGCAACTTGATGCCGAACCCGATTATCGAGCCGATTATCTGAACAACCCCCGTCCGCCCTATCCGATGGTGGCGCGACGTATGGGCTACAACGGCAAGGTAATTCTGAACGTCGAGGTGTTGGCCGAAGGTAAGGCGGGGCAGGTGTTGCTGCATCAGAGCAGCGGCTACGAGATATTAGATAAGTCCGCCTTGCAAACCGTGAAGACTTGGAAGTTCTCGCCGGCCAAACGTTTCGGGCAACCTGTCACACAATGGTTCTTGGTACCGATCAAATTTTCATTAGAGGATAACGATTCATGAGTAACCTTTTCGCCATCAATTCAGTCGTGGTGTTCGTGACACTGATCTTGTTGATCATCTTGTCCATCGTCACTTGGTCTATCGCTTTGTTCAAAACGTGGAAGCAGTTCCAGGCCAAGAAGATGGACAAGGAATTCATCGAACGATTCTGGGCCGCACGTGAGTGGACAGAAGCGCAGAAGGTCGCGCAAGAAGGGAAAGGCGACTTTGCACGTTTGGCACAAGCAGGTTTTGCCGAGATCAAGACCCTAGGCGAGGTGCAGCAGGACTTGAAGCATATGGGTGCGCCGCACGATGTGCTTGAGCGTCAGTTGGTGCAACAGTTACAGAACATCCAACGACGTCACGAGCGCGGCCAAGCAGAGCTGGCTACCATCGGTTCGACTTCGCCATTCGTCGGGTTGTTCGGTACGGTGTGGGGCATCATGCATGCTTTGCAAGATATCGGTAAGAGTGGTTCGGCATCCTTGGATGTGGTGGCAGGTCCGATCGGTGAGGCGCTGGTCGCCACGGCCATAGGTATCGCCGTAGCTTTGCCTGCCGTACTTTTCTACAACTTCTTCTTACGTCGTCTGAAAGTGCATGTGACCGACTTGGAGAATTTCGCGCATGACTTCATGCGTCTGGCGCAGAAGCACGATTACAAACTGTGAGGCGGATATGAGCTTCGGAAATTCATCACAAGATAATGGCAGCATGATGAGCGAGATCAACGTCACGCCCTTGGTGGATGTGATGTTGGTTTTACTGGTGGTGTTCATCATCACTGCTCCGTTGTTGGCACCACAGTCGCTCAAGATCAATCTACCTAAGACCGAATCTGTCGTGCATGACGACAAGTTACAGAAAGTCAGCCTTGCTATCGATGCCAAAGGTGAGGTCTCGATGGAATCTGTACGTATGAGTGACGATGGTTTGAAAGAGATGTTGAAGAACCGTGCGACTGACCCCAACTTTCAATTGCAGATACAGGCAGACGAGGCGGTCAATTACGGTCGTGTGGCTCAGGTGATGGCGATAGCGCAAAAGTCTGGCGTGAGCAAACTTTCCTTCTTGACGATTACAGGCAAATAGGTGCACGATTCAATCAAGGATTCAGGGGGCTGGGGATGTTATCCAGCCGTATTCAGTAGGCTAGCAAAGGAGGGTTCGTATGAGATCTGTCGTCATCGCAATGATGTTGGTGTTCGGTGTTTCTGTATCGGGTAGCGTTCTCGCCTGCGAAGGCAGCAAGAGCCACAAGGCTAAGACCAGCACGAGCGCACCGGCCGCACCAGTGCCTGCACCAACAAAGTAGTTCAGTAAAGTATTGCATCCGGCGGGGCTTGGGAGACCAAGCCCCGTTTTCTTTGCATGACTTATATGTAAGGGAGCAGTAAACTTGACGTGCTCTACTAATAACAGCCTAAACATAGGAGATCGCAATGAATCGCAGAGAACTTTTGATTGGCGCTGCCGCAATGGCAGCCACTGCAGTGAGTAGTAAAGCCTTTGCCACTGAGCACAAGCATGACCATGCCGCTATGGCGCACGAACATCATGCCTCCACCCGTAACGAGAAATTGATCGCCGCAGCCGCAGACTGCGTTCTTAAAGCCAACATCTGTCTGCAACATTGCATCACTTTGTTGGGTGAGGGCGATAAGTCTATGGCGGCTTGTGCGAAAACTTCCAGCCAAGTCATCGCCATGTGTACAGCTTTGGAGCAGATGGCCGCTGCCGAATCTAAGTATTTGCCACAATTGGCCAAAGTTTGCATGGAGGTCTGTAAAGCCTGCGAAGAAGAGTGCAAGAAGACAGAGAAGCACCCAGAATGCAAGGCGTGCAAGGAATCTTGTGCCGCTTGTTACAAAGAATGCAAAGCGATCGCGGCCTGATTTTCAAGGTTAAGCTCAGTTATAATTCTCAAGTTGAATACGCCCAGCTTGTCTGGGCGTTTTTTGGATAGTGCAAATAGCTTAAGAATAGGAAAACTACATGGCTCTAATGATAGGTATCCCCCGTGAAACAGCCGCCGGCGAGAAGCGTGTCGCGACGGTACCGGAAGTCGTAGAGAAACTCATCAAACTGGGTTTCAAAGTCGCGGTCGAATCGGGCGCTGGCGATGCGGCCAATTGCAGCGATGACGCTTACCGCGCAGCGGGTGCAGAGATCATTGCGGGTGCAGCTCAATTGTGGGCTAGTTCCGACATCATATTCAAAGTCGCCGTTCCCTCCAGTGCCGAAGTCGGCCTGATGCGCGAAGGCGGTGTGTTGATCGGCTTCATCTGGCCGGCACAAAACCCTGAACTCATGCAACAACTCGCCACCAAGAAGACGACCGTGTTAGCGATCGACTGTCTGCCGCGCATGTTGAGCCGCGCCCAGAAGATGGATGCGTTGACATCGCAGGCGGGCGTGGCGGGTTATCGCGCGGTCATCGAAGCGGCTAACGTGTTCGGGCGCTACTTCAACGGTCAAATCACGGCGGCGGGTAAGGTTCAGCCAGCCAAGGTATTTATCGCGGGTGCCGGTGTGGCAGGTTTGGCTGCTATCGGTACGGCTGCGGGCCTAGGTGCTATCGTGCGTGCCAACGACACCCGAGCTGAAGTGGCCGACCAGGTGAAATCCTTGGGCGGCGAGTTCGTGAAAGTCGAATATGAAGAAGAGGGCGGTGGCGGCGGTGGTTACGCCAAGGTGATGAGCGAAGGCTTCCAGCAGGCGCAGCGTGAGATGTATGCGAAACAAGCCCGCGAAGTGGACATCATCATCACGACCGCATTGATCCCCGGAAAACCAGCACCAAGGTTGATCACTGCCGAGATGGTGCAGAGCATGAAGCCGGGTAGCGTCATCGTCGATATGGCGGCTGAACGCGGCGGTAACTGTGAGCTGACCGAGCCGGGTCAAGCCGTGGTGAAGCATGGTGTGACCATCGTGGGTTATACGGATCTGAATAGTCGTTTGGCCAAGCAATCCTCTACTTTGTACGGCACCAATCTGTTCCGTCTTACCGAAGAATTGTGCAAGACCAAGGACGGCGTCATCAATGTCAACATGGAAGACGATGCGATCCGTGGGCTGACCGTCATCAAGGATGGGGCGGTCACTTGGCCTGCGCCTCCGCCGAAATTGCCTGCCGCTGCGACTAAACCTGCGGCAGCTAAACCCGTTGCTGCCCCAGCGGCACATGGGCATGGTGCAGGTGGTGCGCCCGCTTCGGCAGGCAAGACGGCTGCGATCTTCGGCGTCGCCGCATTGTTGTTCCTGCTCATCGGCGCTTACGCACCCGCAGCGTTCCTTGGACACTTCACTGTGTTCGTGCTGGCGTGTTTCGTGGGCTATATGGTGGTGTGGAACGTCACGCCCGCATTACACACACCGTTGATGAGTGTCACCAATGCGATTAGCAGCATCATCGCCATCGGTGCCCTGGTGCAGATCGCCCCTCCGCTGGCGTTCGGGATTGATCGTCCAGATGCATGGATCCGCTGGTTGGCCGTGGTCGGTATCGCGCTCACTGCTGTCAATATGTTCGGCGGATTCGCCGTCACTCGTCGCATGTTGTCGATGTTCCGCAAATAAGGATAAATGAATATGTCTGAAAGCTTGGCAACTGTTTCGTATATTGGCGCGATCATTCTTTTCATCCTCAGCTTGGGCGGATTGTCCAATCCTGAGTCCTCACGTCGAGGCAATCTCTACGGCATGCTCGGTATGGCCATCGCGGTGTTGGCGACGGTGTTCGGCCCACGCGTCTCGATGGCTGGCATCCCGTGGATCATCGGTGCGATGGTAGTGGGCGGTAGCATTGGTCTGTATGCGGCGCGCAAAGTGCAGATGACACAGATGCCTGAACTGGTCGCGATGATGCACAGCTTGGTCGGTCTCGCAGCATGTCTGGTCGGCTTCGCCAATTACATAGACCCGATCGCGACAATGAACCTGTCGGGTGCTGAAAAAGCGATTCACGAGATCGAGGTCTACCTTGGCATACTGATCGGTGCTGTGACCTTCTCCGGCTCGCTCATCGCATTCGGGAAACTGGCTGGCAAGATCGGTGGCAAGCCGATGTTGTTGCCAGGACGTCACTTCCTGAATCTGATCGGTCTGTTGGTCGTCATCGTGTTCGGTTGGCAGTTCTTGCATGCTGAATCCATCAGCGCTGGCATGTTCGCGCTGACCGTGATGACGGTGATCGCACTGTTGTTCGGTATGCACATGGTATTGGCTATCGGTGGTGCGGATATGCCGGTGGTGGTGTCCATGCTGAACAGCTATTCCGGTTGGGCGGCAGCGGCGACTGGCTTCATGCTGAGCAACGACCTGTTGATCGTCACGGGTGCGCTGGTAGGTTCCAGTGGTGCGATCCTTTCCTACATCATGTGCCGTGCGATGAACCGCAACTTCATCAGCGTCATTGCGGGGGGATTCGGTTCGGGCGGTGGCAAACCAGCCAAGAAGGCTGACGGCGACGCGCAACCAGCGGGCGAAGTGGTCTCCATCAGTGCTGCAGATACGGCTGAACTGTTGCGCGAAGCCAAGAGCGTCATCATCGTGCCGGGATACGGTATGGCTGTGGCGCAGGCTCAACATACGGTCTTTGAGATCACTCAGGTGTTGCGCGAGAAAGGTGTCAACGTACGCTTCGGTATCCATCCGGTCGCAGGTCGTATGCCGGGTCACATGAACGTGTTGTTGGCTGAAGCTAAAGTGCCTTACGACATCGTGATGGAGATGGACGAGATCAACGCCGATTTCCCCGATACCGATGTCGCCATCGTGATCGGTGCGAACGACATCGTGAATCCCGCTGCACAGGAAGTACCAGACAGCCCGATCGCTGGCATGCCGGTGCTGGAAGTGTGGAAAGCCAAGACCTCCATCATGATGAAGCGCAGCATGGCGACCGGCTATGCGGGCGTGGACAATCCGCTGTTCTACAAAGAGAACAACCGTATGTTGTTCGGCGATGCCAAGAAGATGCTGGATGAAGTTCTAACTGCGCTGAAAGCGTAGAGGAGCTTGATGTAAGTCAGATAAGAGCCGCGCAAGCGGCTCTTTCTATTTGGAAGATACGTTGAATGAACGCATCACCAACCATGCTCCGAGCAGACTTTCGATCAGATACATGATGCTCGATATCCCGTGCCACATCTTGAATTGCCCAGCGAAGGTGCTCTGCATCACATCTAAAGGCAGCACCTGCGATTTCATGTCTGCCATCAAAGGCTGGATGTAGAACTGAGTCACCAGCGTGATGAGTAACATCACGATGACTAGCCAAGCTGAAACGTCGCGCGATAGTCGTTTCCCCACTTCTGTCCAACGGTGGAGCAACAGATAGAGTCCGCTTAGGATGCCGATATATCCCAATGTCTCGAACATCTTACCTGCGAGCATCCCAGCAAGTTGTCTGTCTGGTTGTGAATAGAACAGGGTAGGGACGGCTAGGTAGCCGACTACCCATAGGCCGCCGACCCACAGGGTGAGTGCAAGTGAGGCGAGGAGATCAGGCAGGTTTTTCATAGGGAAATCACTTGGATCGATACCGTGCGGATTGTCCTTGGCTTGTCGCGCAGAGGCAATGCTTTCCCGTTACAATCTCAGACCGTTATGAAGACCATCACCTTTCCAGACAGTCCTTACCTTCTGCACCTACCGTTCGAACCGGCAGGTGATCAGCCCACGGCCATCGCGCAACTGGTTGAGGGCATCAATGACGGGCTTGCGTATCAGACCCTGCTCGGCGTGACCGGCTCTGGCAAGACGTTCACCATGGCGAACGTCATCGCGCGTACGGGGCGTCCGGCCATCCTGATGGCGCCGAACAAGACATTGGCGGCGCAGTTGTATTCCGAGATGCGAGAGTTCTTCCCAGAGAACGCGGTCGAATACTTCGTCTCCTACTACGATTACTACCAACCCGAAGCCTACGTGCCGTCGCGCGATGTGTATATCGAGAAGGATTCCAGCATCAATGAGCAGATCGAGCAGATGCGTCTGTCTGCCACCAAATCCATGCTGGAGCGGCAGGACTGCATCATCGTCGCCACCGTGTCGGCCATCTACGGTATCGGTGACCCCGTGGATTACCACGGCATGATCTTGCACCTGCGCCAGAACGAGAAGATGGTGCAGCGCGACATCATCCAGCGTTTGGTGGCGATGCAGTACGAACGCAACGATGTGGATTTTGCGCGCGGTAACTTCCGCGTGCGTGGTGATGTGATCGACATCTTCCCTGCTGAAAGCAGCGAGAACGCGGTGCGCATCACCTTGTTCGATGACGAGGTGGAGTCCATCGCCTTGTTCGACCCACTCACGGGGCATATCCAGACGCGTGTGCCGCGCTACACCGTGTATCCATCAAGCCATTACGTGACACCGCGTGAGACGACTTTGCATGCCATCGAGACCATCAAGGTGGAGTTGGCGGAGCGAATCGCCTTCTACATCAGCGAGAACAAATTAGTGGAAGCGCAGCGTATCGAGCAACGTACTCGCCATGATCTGGAGATGCTGGCCGAGATCGGTTTCACCAAAGGCATCGAGAACTATTCGCGTCATCTATCTGGCCGCGGCCCGAACGAAGCGCCACCGACGCTGATGGATTACTTGCCACCCAACGCGCTGATGATCATCGACGAAAGTCACGTCACCATCCCGCAGATCGGCGGCATGTACAAAGGCGACAGGGCGCGTAAAGAGAACCTGGTCAACTACGGTTTCCGCCTGCCCTCAGCCTTGGACAATCGACCTTTACGTTTTGACGAATTCGAGAAGGTGATGCGTCAGACCGTCTTCGTGTCTGCCACGCCCTCTGTCTATGAGGCTGAGCACACCGGGCAGGTGGTGGAGCAGGTGGTGCGTCCGACCGGCCTGATAGACCCCGCCATCGAAGTGCGTCCAGCCACCAATCAGGTGGATGACCTGATGTCAGAAGTGACTTTGCGTACCAAGGTTGGAGAGCGTGTGTTGGTCACCACTCTGACCAAACGCATGGCCGAAGACCTCACCGAATATTTCTCCGAGCACGGCATCAAGGTGCGTTACCTACATTCGGATATCGAGACCGTGGAGCGCGTCGAGATCATCCGCGATCTGCGTCTCGGTATGTTCGACGTGCTGGTAGGTATCAATCTATTGCGCGAAGGCTTGGATATTCCCGAGGTGTCGCTGGTGGCTATTCTTGATGCGGATAAAGAAGGCTTCTTACGTTCTGAACGTTCACTCATCCAGACGATCGGTCGCGCCGCGCGCCATCTGCATGGCACGGCCATCCTTTACGCCGACCGCATCACCGAGTCCATGCGTAAAGCAATCAGCGAGACGGATCGCCGCCGCGCCAAACAGATCGCGCACAACGAAGCGAACGGCATCACGCCACAGTCCGTGGTCAAACGCATCAAGGACATCATCGACGGCGCTTATGATGTGGATGCTGAACGCAAGTCATTGAAGGCGGCGCAGACCGAAGCGAAGTATCTGGCGATGAGCGAGAAGGAGGTCTCGAAAGAGATCACGCGCATCGAGAAAGAGATGCTGCAAGCTGCCAAGAATCTGGAGTTCGAGAAAGCTGCACAACTGCGTGACCAGTTGAAGAAGCTACGTGAGAGCGTGTTCATTTCCCCTTTGTGAGTCAAGTATGCAAGTCAAAGTGCTATTCGTTTGCATGGGCAACATCTGTCGTTCACCCACTGCCGAGGCGGTGTTCCGCCATTGCGTCGAGCAAGAAGGATTGTCTGAGGTCATTCATATCGATTCCGCAGGTACGCATGATTACCACATCGGTGACGCGCCTGACGGGCGTACGCAACGCGTCGCATCGCAACGCGGCTATGACATGAGTGCATTGCGTGGTCGTCAGGTCGGTGCAGTGGACTTCGCTCGTTTCGATTACGTATTGGCGATGGATGAGGCGAACCTAGCTATCCTGAAGCGTCTACGTCCACAAGACGCTGAAAGTCATTTAGGTTTGTTCCTAGAATTCGCTGAGAAGCACGAGGAGCGCGAAGTGCCAGATCCGTATTACGGTGGCGCACAAGGTTTCGAACATGTTTTGGATCTAGTAGAGGACGCCGCGAACGGTCTGTTGCAGCACATCAAGCAGCAGCACCTTAAGTAGGAGATCGACATGACATTCATTGCAAACATCATCATCGCACTCGTCGCTTTGCTACACGTCTATTTTCTCGTATTGGAGATGTTCTTGTGGGATAAGCCGCTTGGCTTGAAGACCTTCCGTATGACGCCGGAGAAAGCAGAAGTGACTAAGGTTTTGGCTGCCAATCAAGGTCTGTACAACGGATTCCTCGCAGCGGGTTTGCTATGGGGGCTGAGCTTGGGCGAGGCGGGTGTCAGCATCAAGCTGTTCTTCCTCGGTTGTGTGGTCATGGCTGGTGTGTATGGGGCGATCACCGTAGGGCGCAAGATACTTTTCATTCAAGCGATGCCAGCCATCGTTGCTCTTATTTTTGTACTCTTGAGCTAAAAGATTCCTCTGCGGGAATAAAAAAACGCACGGCATGCCGTGCGTTTTTTATTGTTGCTTGACCCAAGATCACTTAGGTTGAGTCTCTACCAAGATAAGTGGTTCGTTGCTCTCGGCCGTGTAGACCTCGCGCGGACGTGAACGGCGACGCGGTGCACGATCATGTGAGGCAGGGGCAGGAACAACGACCGTTGCAGCCTTGTTCGGGTCTGTCTCGATCATAGTCAATCCTGCGCTGCTCAAATCGACTTGGATAGGGGCGGGAGCAGCTACTTGAACAACAGGAGCCACCGCTTTTGCTGCAGGTGCCATATTCGTCGGGTAGCAAACCACTTCGGTCGGCGTCAGGCGCTTCATCGAATCAGGATAGGCCACGTACTCGCTTGGCTTCACTTGAACTGGTGCGGTGTTGCGCGGTGCTTCAGCAACAACGACATCATTCGCGACGAAGGCTTCTACGTTGCTGTTCTCGCCTGTAGCGGCAACATTCGGGTCACGACGCTCACGCTCGCGACGACCACCGCGACGACCGCGCTTACGACCACTCCCTTCGCGTCCGCCGTTGTTCTCTTCACCTTGTTCGCCCGCGACGACTGGCTTGCTGGTTTCCAGAACAGGCTTGGGTTCGCGTGGCTCGCGCGGTTCACGCGGAGGACGTGGTGGGCGTTGTTCGTTGCGATTCTGTTGTGCTTGTTCCTTGTTGGCGTTATCTGCCTTAGGAGCGTCATCACGATCACGCGGCTTCCTGTTGCCTTCGCCACGTTCGCGACGTTGGCGGTTGCCGCCTTCGCTGCGTTCACCGCGATTGCCGCGATCACGGCCTTGGTTTCCACGGTTGCTCTTGGCAGGTGCGGCAGCCTTCGCTGGCTCACTGTCGCCTCCCAGAGATTTGAACCAACCGATGATGCCGCCGAGGAGGGAAGTCTTCTTCTCTTCCTTCACTTCGTGTTTTGGCGCCGGCTGTGTCGGGATGATGCCCTTCACGGCAGCTTGTGCACGCGGCGCTGTCTTGGCAGCTTCTTGCGCTGCCGCGGCAGTGATGGCTTTGGTCTCTTCCGGTTTCTCTACCAACTTGTAGCTGGCTTGCAGATGGTCGGCAGTGATGTCGTCCATACGCAGACGATTCACCGTGTAATGCGGTGTCTCCATGTGCGGGTTGGGGATCAATACGACGCTGACTTTGAAACGCGATTCGATGCGATGGATGTCGGAGCGCTTCTCATTCAACAGGAATGTGGCGACATCGACTGGCACTTGTGCATGGATAGCCGCGCTGCTGTCCTTCATCGCTTCTTCCTGGATGATGCGCAGGATGTTCAATGCAGATGACTCGGTGCCACGGATATGGCCGATGCCGTTACAGCGTGGGCAGGTCGTGTGGTTACCTTCTTCCAAGCTAGGTGCCAAGCGTTGACGTGACAGCTCCAACAAACCGAAGCGGGAGATCTTCGCGGTCTGGATGCGCGCACGGTCAAAGTGCAGGGCATCGCGCAGACGGTCTTCCACGGCGCGTTGGTTCTTGGTCGCTTCCATGTCGATGAAGTCGATGACGATGAGGCCGCCCAAGTCGCGCAAGCGCAATTGGCGGGCGATCTCGTCAGCCGCTTCCAAGTTGGTGTTGAGCGCCGTCGTTTCGATGTCACTGCCGCGTGTGGAACGGGCGGAGTTGATGTCGATGGCGGTCAACGCTTCGGTGTGGTCGATGACGATGGCGCCGCCGGAAGGCAGGTTCACCTGACGAGCATGTGCGGATTCGATCTGATGCTCGATCTGGAAGCGAGAGAACAAAGGCACATCGTCGTGATAACGCTTGATGCGATCCACATGGTCCGGCATCACCGTGCCCATGAAGGCTTGCGCTTGCTGGAAGATGTCGTCAGTGTCGATCAGGATCTCGCCGATCTCAGGGTTGAAGTAGTCGCGGATGGCGCGTACGACCAAGCTGCTTTCCAGATAGATGAGGGAAGGCGCTTTCTCGGACTGAGCGGCACCATCGATGGCATCCCACAGTTGCTTGAGGTAGTTCAAGTCCCATTGCAGTTCTTCGGCGTTGCGACCGATACCCGCAGTGCGGGCGATGATGCTCATGCCCTTGGGGACTTCCAACTGCGCCAATACGTCACGCAGTTCGTTGCGGTCTTCACCTTCGATACGACGTGATACGCCGCCACCGTTGGGGTTGTTCGGCATCAGGACCACATAGCGACCTGCCAAGCTGATGTAGGTGGTGAGGGCTGCGCCCTTGTTGCCGCGCTCGTCCTTTTCGACTTGCACCAACAACTCTTGGCCTTCGCGCAAAGCTTCCTTGATGGAAGAACGGCTATTGGCACCTGATTGATAGTATTGGGGAGCGACTTCTTTGAAGGGAAGGAATCCGTGGCGGGTTCCACCGTATTCGACGAAACACGCTTCGAGGCTAGGCTCGATGCGAGTGATGATGGCTTTGTAGATGTTGCTCTTGCGTTGCTCTTTTCCGGCGGTCTCAATGTCGAGGTCAACGAGTTTCTGACCATCCACAATGGCGACGCGTAGTTCTTCCGGCTGCGTCGCATTGAATAACATGCGTTTCATTTTTTTATTCTCCCGCGCTCTGACACGGGCAGGGCAAAGCTACGCGCAGTTAGCGCGCGAGAAGTAGGGAGCTCGGGTTGTGCTGCTTAAAAAGGTCCAAGTGCTTGTTCTCGTTATTAGCTTTTTGATACTTGCAAGCTGCCGAAAAAGGGGCAACTCGCCAAAATTTTTTCTGCTGGTGCTTAGAGCGCGCAAATCAATTACCATCACTGCTTGTCTCCGGTGAGTGAGATTAACCGGGCGGGGCTGCTTCGTAGGCGGCTTGATTGCCTGCCTTAGGTTGGACGGGGAAATGAACATCCCGTTTAACGAAGGCGCACACGCGAGGCGCGGAGTATATTCAAAATGAGTGGTTTGAGCAAAGAATCCGTCACTTGGGTCGAAATAGATGAAGGAAGCGAAGGTCAGCGCATCGACAATTTTCTCTTCAAACACCTGAAAGGCGTGCCCAAGAGTCATATCTACCGCATCTTGCGGGGTGAAGTGCGGGTCAATAAGAAACGTATCGACCAGACCTATCGTCTCCAGATGGGTGATCTGCTCCGCATCCCGCCTATACGAGTGGCGGAAAAGCCCGAGGCTGAGTATGTCCCGGCCACTGAATTCCCTATTTTGTTTGAGGATGAAGCGCTCATCGCCATCAATAAACCGGCTGGGACTGCGGTACACGGCGGCAGCGGAGTCAGCTTCGGCGTCATCGAACAGCTACGCAGTGCACGTCCGCAAGCCAAGTTCCTAGAACTGGTGCATAGGCTAGACCGCGAGACATCCGGCGTATTGCTGGTGGCGAAGAAACGTTCCGCCTTGACCGCCATGCACGAGATCATGCGCGAAGGGAATAGCGACAAGCGCTACCTCACCTTGGTGCTGGGGCAATGGAAGAATGCCAAACAACACGTGAAGTTACCGCTACACAAGTTCGACACCCCGCAAGGCGAGAAGCGCGTCATGGTGCGCGAGGATGGGCAGGCATCGCACACCATCTTCACACTACTTAAGTCTTATCCCGAATTCTCCCTGCTTGAAGCCCAACTCAAGACCGGACGTACCCACCAGATCCGCGTACACACCTCGCATCTCGGCTTCCCCATCACGGGCGACGATAAATATGGCGACTTTGCGAGGAATAAGGAATTGATGAAAAAGGGGTTGAAGCGTATGTTCCTGCATGCTCATACCATCGCATTCAATCATCCGCTGACGGGGGAGCCTTTGAGCATCACTGCGCCACTGGCGCCAGAGTTGCAGAAATTCCTCGACCGATTGGATAGCCAGCAATGACGCATATGGCAACGCCGAAGTATTCCGAACGCGCCTTGCTACTGACCTTGGCGGGAATCCAGTTCAGCCACATCCTCGACTTCATGATCATGATGCCCTTGGGGCCGTTGTTGATGCAGGAGTTGGGTATCACCACGCACGAGTTCGGTTTGCTGGTCGCATCTTATAGTTTCAGTGCGGCTTTTTCCGGTTTGCTGGCGGCCACCTTTGTCGATCGCTTCGAGCGCAAGCGCCTCATCCTCATCATGTTCCTGCTGTTCGGACTGGCGACGCTGGCTTGTGGTCTGGCACCTAGCTACGCCACGCTCATCATCGCGCGTGGTTTGGCGGGGGCGTTCGGCGGGGTGTTGGGCGCCTTGGTGCAGACCATCATCGGCGACACCATCCCTTTCGCTCGCCGCGCGACCGCGAGCGGAGTCGTGTCTTCGGCCTTTTCCTTCTCCACGGTGGCAGGTGTGCCGCTCTCGCTGTGGCTGGCGAGCCATTTCCAATGGCGTGCGCCCTTCATCTTCATCGTGGTGTTGGTGGCGATCTTCATGGTGGTCGCGCTACGTGTGCTGCCTGAGATACGCCACCATTTGAACAAGGACAAGTTGGCGCACCCCTTTTCTGCATTGTTCGCGGTGATGCGGGATGCCAACCATTGGCGCGCGATGTTGTTGTCGGCGCTCATCATCTTTTCCGGCTTCACGGTGATCCCCTACATCACGGTGTATGCAGTGAACAACATCGCCATCAGCCAGCATGACATCGCCTACATCTATCTGGCGGGCGGGGCGGCGACACTCGTCTCGGCACGTCTCATCGGGCGTTGGGCGGATACACATGGCAAGGTGAAGGTGTATCGCATCGTGGCGCTGGCGGCGATGTTGCCGGTGTTGGCGGTGACACAGATCGAAACGACCTCGTTGTGGCTGTGGCTGGTGTGTACCACGCTGTTCTTCGTGCTGGTGTCGGGACGTTTCATCCCTGCGATGGCCATCATCACTTCGGCAGCCCAACCCAGACTGCGCGGCACATTCATGTCACTCAACGGCACGGTGCAATCGTTGGCGATGGGCTTGGCGGCGACCTTGAGCGGTTTCATCATCACACAGGATGCTTCGGGGAACATCGTCGACTATGAGAACGTCGGATATGTCGCCATCGTCGCCAACATCATCGCTATCTGGTTCGTGTCGCGCATCGTGATGCACGACGCTCATCCCAATCTGCCGGACGTCACGCCCAAATAAGTCGCTAATCTTTTCTGAGGGCTTGCCGATAGTTCAGTTGTAAGGAACGTGAAGGGAGTTGTCATGCGCTATGTATCGGAGATCAAACCTGTTACGACTGAGCTAAAAACCAGCCTCGTTCCCGGTTTGTCTTCTGTCCATGCAGTGAAGCCCATCCATTCACGCGATCAGACCGTATTTGAGGTCACCGCCTTGCAGGGTAGGCATAAAGAGGCGGTGGAAGCGGAGCAGGAACATGCAACAAGACTGCCTTTGGAAGACAGGCGCAAAGCCTGCCGTCGTATCCACTTCCAAAAAGTGCTGATCGAGCTACGCTCTGGTGTGGATAGACGGCATCACGATCTGCTGGGTGATCACGCCACCGAGCACATCGACGAAAAAGCCTGAATCACTTCTTTGCCCTAGTCAGGAACACCGTCACTTCTTCGCGGTCGTGATAGAGCTGTTTCGCTTCTAGGCGATAGCGGATACCTTTTGCATTGAGTGCAGTGCGTATCGAACCCAATGCGACTTGTAATGCTTCGACGCGTTTTTTCATGGGCAGCTTCAGATTGAAGATGGCGTGCATGGTGTGGCCGCCTATGAACCACTCTGTCACCAAAGTTGCGACCCGCTGCGGTTGCTCCACCATGTCGCATACCAGCCAATCCACCATTTTCTGCGGGCGGAACTTGAAGCCGTCTTGACGCAGATGTTTGATATTCGGGTGTGTGGCAGCTGCGCCTTTGAGCGGGCCGTTGTCGACGGCGGTCACTTTGAGTCCGCGTTGTACCAACTGCCAAGTCCACCCCCCAGGCGCAGCGCCTAAGTCAACTGCTGTCATGTGTGGTTTCAACCAGAGCGATTGCTCTTTCTTATCTAGGAACACCTCGAACGCTTCAGCGAGTTTCAAGTAGGAACGGCTGGGAGCGTCACTCACCATGCTCACACGATGGATGCCGTTGAGCGCACTGTTGCTGTTCTCTGGATTGCTGGTGGCGATGAGGGCGCGTTGCTCATTGGGGAAGAAGATGTGCAGGCGCGGCAGATTGGGGTCATCCACCAAGCGTGAAGTCTCACGCAAAACCTCTTCCAGCAAGGGTTGGAAACGCTTGGTGAAGCCCGATAGTGTCTTGCCATCATTGGTGTCGGGTACTTCCAGATATAACGCACCGAACTTCTCTGGTGCATCGGGAATCGCGGACAGCAACGGTGTGAGTCGGTCACGCTCAGGCAGGTCGTTCACTTCAGCATGCAGCGTCAGCAGTTGGCGCACGAAGGTGAGCTGCTTGTAAGCGAGCTTGGCTTTGCCTTGCAGTAAGAGGAAGCCGCTGTTCTCATCACCCTCGATGACTTTGGCTTGTGTCTCTTCGGCGCAATCGCGCTCAAAGCCGGGGCGGCAGTAGATCAGCCAAGAGGGAAGTGATTTATCTATCATTCGTAGGGTCGGAATCTCGGTAAGTGGATGTGCCAGCGTATCGCCGCTAGACGGATGGCGACGATCACCATCATGGAAGCGATGAGTGCGGTGTTGTGCGCCATTCCTATGTTATCCAATGCGAGCAATAACAAGGCGCCGATCAAGGCGGCGGTGGCATAGATGTCGGTGCGGAAGATGAGCGGGACTTCGTTGCATAAGATATCGCGGATGACTCCGCCGAACACACCTGTGATGACGCCCATCAAGGCGGCGATGAACCAATGCACGTGCAAGCTAATGGCAACACTGGTGCCGATGACGGTGAACAGCGCGAGACCGACTGCATCGGGTAGCAGGAAGAAGTTCTTGGGAATGTCGATCTTGCGTTCGAAATAGAAGGTGAGCATTGCAGCGCTGATGCCGACCACGACGTATAGGGGATCATGTATCCAATACACCGGCAAGCGCCCGAGCAAGATGTCGCGCACCGTGCCACCGCCGATGCCGGCGATCACCGCGATGGTCGCCACGCCAAAGAGATCCAGCTCGCGGCGTTGTGCTTCCAAGGTGGCGGTGATGGCGCAGACGCCGACCGCACACAGGTCGAGGATGTAGATCAGGCTCATGACATTACCAATCAAAGGGGCGCGCATTATACGGGGATGAGTTATGCCAAGTGGTAGAATCCGCGCCTTACTATTTAGGTGGTTCAGATGGCGAAAAGATATGACCTGATCGTGTTCGATTGGGATGGCACGGTGATGGATTCCACGGCGATCATTGCGTCTTCCATACAATCAGCTTGTCGTGATTTGGGATTGAATGTTCCAACTGACGAAGCCGCAAGGCATGTCATCGGCATGGGGTTAGCGCAAGCGCTGCAACACGCTGTTCCAGATGCGCCCCCACACATGCATGAGCCACTTGCTGATCGTTATCGCCATTATTTCTTGGCGCAAGATCAGTCCATCCCTTTGTTCGATGGTGCGGCAGAGACCATCTCCGAGTTGAAAGACGCGGGCTACCTGCTGGCGGTCGCCACGGGTAAGAGTCGCAAGGGATTGGACCGAGTGATGGATAGCAGCGGCTTGCGCGAGTTCTTCATCGCCTCACGTACGGCGGACGAGACCTTCTCTAAGCCGCATCCCGCGATGTTGCATGAACTGATGGAAGAATTGGCTGTAGATGCTGACCGTGTTTTGATGGTAGGTGATACCACGCATGACTTGCAGATGGCGATCAATGCGGGAGTGGATGTGGTGGGCGTGACGCATGGCGCGCACCCCGAAGACCAATTGCGTGCGTTAGCGCCACTGGCTTTGTTGGATGATTTTCACGGATTGCGCGCTTGGTTCAAAGCCAACGCGTAAGCTCAAATTAGGAGATAGAGATGTCGGAAGAGAACCAAAAACCCGATTGGGAACGTAGTGTGCTGGAAAAACTGGCGATGTCCGCCATTCAAGAGCAGCGCCGTGCGCGACACTGGGGCATCTTCTTCAAGGCGCTGACCTTCGGCTACCTGTTCCTGTTGCTATTCCTCTTTATGGGATGGGTAGGGAGCGATAGCGATGGTGGTATGTCCGGCGGTAAGCATACGGCGCTCATCGATCTGCAAGGCGTGATCTCGGCAGACAGCAATGCCAATGCCGATAATCTGATGGCTAGTCTGCAAGATGCGTTCGAAGACAAGAACACCGCAGGTGTCATCCTGCGCGTCAACAGCCCCGGCGGCAGCCCTGTGCAAGCGGGCTTGGTGAATGACGAGATACGTCGTTTGCGCACATTGCATCCCGATATCCCGCTGTATGTAGTGGTCGAAGACATGTGCGCATCCGGCGGTTACTACATCGCGGCGGCGGCAGACAAGATATACGTCAACAAGGCGAGCATCGTCGGCTCCATCGGGGTGTTGATGGATGGCTTCGGTTTCACTGGCACCATGGAGAAGCTGGGGGTCGAGCGTCGCTTGATGACGGCGGGTGAGAACAAAGGCTTCATGGATCCTTTCTCGCCACGTAACCCAAAACATGAAGCGTTCACCAAAGGTCTGTTAGTTGGCATCCATCAACAGTTCATCGATGTGGTGAAGCAGGGGCGCGGCAAACGCTTGAAAGAAACGCCTGAGATGTTCAGCGGTCTGTTCTGGAGCGGTGACAAGGCGATCGAGATGGGTTTGGCAGACGAGATCGGTAGTGTGGATTCCGTGGCGCGTGATGTCATCAAAGCTGAAGACATCGTCGATTTCACCGCACGCGAGAATATCGCTGATCGTTTGGCTAAGAAACTAGGCGCGGGAGTGGCCAGTGCGTTTCCTGGATTTGGCGCTCAAGTCGGTGGTGTCACTTTACGCTGAGAAGTGGCGTAAGGCTGGGTAGCACGTTCCTCAATATCTGCGGTTGTGCGGCCGCATTCGGGTGCAAGTTGTCAGCTTGGAATTGTTCTGGTGGGATGTCTTTCAGCATGAAGCCCACCAGACTCACTTTATGTTTTTTAGCCAACTTGGGGTATAGCGCGCTGAAGCGTTTGGTGTAGTCCAGTCCGTAGTTGGGGGGTATCTGTATCCCCAGCAACAAGACCTTGGCGTTCGCCTTCTTCGTCTTCAGGATGATGTCGTTCAGATTCTTCTCTGTCTCACTGAGTGGCGTACCGCGCAGAGCATCATTCGCCCCCAGTTCTATAATTACCACTGCAGGCTGATGTTCGTTCAATGCTTTGACGATGCGTCTTACGCCGCCGGCAGTGGTCTCGCCACTGATGCTGGCATTCACCACTTCGTATCGTGGATGAGACTTTTGCAAGGAAGCTTGCAATAAGTTTCCCCATGAATCGTCACGTGCGATCCCATAGCCGGCTGATAAACTGTCACCAAAGATCAAGATGGTCTTGGCTGCGTGTGCGGGGGCAGATAGCGCGAGCGCGACCATCAGCAGAGCGATTCTCAGAAAGGTATCCATGTCTTCGATTGTGCAAGCAGTAGGGCTCACCAAGCAAGTGCAAAGTGGCGACCAGCCATTGGTCATCCTGAATGAAGTCAGCTTCGAGGTCGAAGCAGGGGAGAGTCTCGCCATCGTTGGCGCATCTGGCTCTGGCAAATCCACTTTGCTTGGATTATTAGCCGGCTTGGACGTGCCGAGTAGCGGCAGTGTCTCGTTGAACGGTACTGACTTGTTCAAATTGGATGAGGACGGCCGCGCTAGATTGCGCGGCGAATTGGCAGGCTTCGTGTTCCAGTCGTTTCAATTGCTCCCAGCTTTGAACGCGCTAGAGAACGTCATGCTGCCGCTGGAGTTGGCCGGGGTGAAAGACGCTCGGCAACGCGCGGAAATATCGCTACAACAGGTAGGCCTCGCCGCACGCGCCCATCACGTCCCCAAACATCTCTCAGGTGGTGAACAGCAACGCGTCGCTCTGGCTCGTGCATTCGTGACTCGCCCCAAGATACTTTTTGCCGACGAACCTACCGGTAACTTGGATGCCGCTACAGGTGCGCAAGTCATCGAGTTGATGCTGGAGCTCAATCGCGCACAAGGTACGACGTTGATACTGGTAACGCACGACGAGAATCTGGCGCGGCGTTGCGGTAAGCAGATAAGGCTGGCAGCAGGGCGGGTCGTGCAGTGAACCTCGTTCTCCTTTCATTGAATCTATTACGTCGCGACTGGCGCGCTGGCGAGTGGCGCGTATTGTTGCTTGCGCTGGTGTTAGCGGTGGGCAGTCTCGCTACCGTTGGTCTGTTCGCTGATCGCGTACGTCAGGCATTGCAGCAGCAGGCGCAGAGTCTTATCGGTGCCGATCTACGCATCACTTCCTCGCGACCGCTCTCAACGGAATATCGAAAAGCTGCTGAGGCCCAAGGTTTGCAGGTGGTGCAGAGTCGCACCTTCCCCAGCATGGTGGTGCATGGCGAGCAGGTGTTGTTGAGTGAGATACAGGCGGTGGAAACGGGCTATCCATTGCGAGGCAAGATCGAGATCGATGATGGTAGTTTGCACGTTGCTTCAGCTATACCCATAAGCGGCACGGTGTGGGTAGACGAGCGATTGCTGCGTCGTCTGGATATGCAGGTGGGCGATGAAGTGGGTATCGGTGCGCAGCGATTCAATATCGCGGCACGCATCGTGAAGGATATCGACCAATCCATCGGTTTCGCGAGTTTTGCGCCACGTGTGTTGATGAACGAGACGGACCTAGCCTCTACAGGTTTGCTGCAAGAGGGTAGTCGTGTCTCTTATCGCGTGATGATCGCAGGTGATGCTACGCAGGTGCTTGCGTTGAAGACATCGCTACAAGAAAAGCTATCAGGCAACGAGAAGATGGAGGATGTGCGCGATGCACGTCCTGAGATACGTACTTCGTTGGAGCGTGCCGAACACTTCCTTGGTCTTGCGGCGCTTACGGCTGCCATCTTGGCTGGTGCGGCGATGGCATTGGCAGCACGACGTTTCGTGTTGCGCCATTTGGATGGTGTGGCAGTGATGCGTTGCTTAGGCGCACAGCAAGGGCAGGTGTTGAGTCTTTTCCTTTATCAATTCGTCTTGCTTGGCATCGTGGCCGTGTTGGTTGGCGGCTTGTTAGGTTATCTCACACAAGCGGCTTTGGTCGAGAGTATCGCGTCTATGCGTGAGGCGAGCCTGCCGCAGCCGAGTGTGATGCCGCTGGTCAAAGCAGCCGTCAGCGGCTTCGCCTTGTTACTTGGTTTCGCATTTTTACCCTTGCTGCAACTGCGTAAGGTCTCACCTCTGCGCGTGTTGCGTCGTGAGTTGGGGCTGCCAGAAGCGAGTGCTTGGTTGATCTACGGATTGGCGGTGGGCGTGCTGGCTGCTTTGTTCTTGTGGCATGCGGGTTCGTTGAAGCTGGGGTTGGCGGTGTTGGGAGGGTTGCTTGCGGGCTTGCTTTTGTTCGGCTGGTTGGCTTGGCTGTTGTTGCATCTGTTGGCGCGTTACGCATCCAACTTTCAAGCGCACTGGAGACAGGCGTTCAATAATCTGGCGCGCCACGGGCGCAGTGCCGCAGTGCAAGTAGTGGCGCTGAGCTTGGGCGGTATGGCGCTATTGGTGTTGACCTTGGTGCGTGGCGACTTGTTGGAGGCGTGGCAGGGTAAGTTGCCGCCGGATGCGCCGAACCGATTCCTTGTCAACATCCAGGCTGATCAATATCAGCCCGTACTCGATCTATTTACGCAGCGTTCGCTACCCGCGCCTGAGTTGCAACCGATGGTGCGCGGCAGACTCATAGAGATCAACGAGCGCGTGGTGAATGGAGATAGCTTCGCTGATCAACGCGCGAAGGCATTGGTAGAACGCGAGTTCAATCTGTCCTACATGGAGCAGATGCCTACTTGGAACGAGGTGACGGGTGGGCTATGGTGGAAGAAAGACAGTGTCGGCGAGCTGTCGGTCGAGGAGGGTATCGCCAAGACATTGAACATCAAATTGGGCGATTCACTGACCTACGATGTGGCGGGGAGTCATTTCACTGCTAGGGTGACCAGTCTGCGCAAGGTGCAATGGGATTCGATGAAGGTGAATTTCTTCGTCATCACCACGCCCGAGCTACTCAAAGAGTTTCCGACCAGCTATCTCAGCAGCTTCTATCTCCCGCCAGACAAGGTGCGCGTGGGGGACGAGTTGTCGCGTTCGTTCCCCAACATCCTGCTGATCGACACAGGCGCGGTCATCGCGCAGGTGCGCGGCATCATGGATCAGATCGCGCAGACGGTGAGTGCGGTGTTCCTGTTCACGCTGCTTTCAGGTTTGGCGGTCTTGTACGCCGCACTGCTGGCGACGCAGGATGAGCGTTCGCACGAGGCGGCGATACTGCGTACTCTAGGGGCGGATAGCCACTACCTGCGCCGACTGCATCTGTCCGAGTTCGCCATTCTGGGCGGTTTGAGTGGGCTATTTGCGGCGGCTGGGGCGACCTTGTTGGGCTGGGTACTGGCGCGCTTCGTGTTGGAGATACCCTATCAGGCGAACTTCTCGATCTGGGCGATCGGGCTGTTTGGCGGGATCGCTGTCGTCACCTTGGCTGGTTGGTTGGCGACCCGACGTATCGTGAATCTGCCCCCATTGCGCATCCTAGCTACTGATTGATTGAGGTTTTCTGGTTGACGCGAGGTGAAATATCCCTATAATGCGCGCTCCCTGAAAAAGGGAGTTCTAAACCTTGCCCCACCGTCCACTTATATGTCGGGGGGCTTTAATCCACAAGGAGATGTAATGCGACACTACGAAATCGTATTTATCGTGCATCCTGATCAAAGCGAGCAAGTGCCCGCGATGATCGAGCGTTATCGCACGTTGGTGACCTGCAAGAATGGTCACATCCACCGTCTAGAAGACTGGGGCCGCCGCCAATTGGCATACCCTATCCAAAAGATCCACAAAGCACACTACGTGCTCATGAACATCGAGATCGATCAGCCAACACTGGAAGAACTGGAACACGCGTTCAAGTTCAACGATGCAGTGTTGCGCCACCTGACCATCAAGACTAAGGCAGCAGTCGTTGTGCCTTCCGCGATGATGAAGGAAGAAAAATCGCGCTCTTACGGCGGTGATGCAGCTGAAGTTGCACCAGCACCTGTAGCGGCTGCGTAATTTAGGATTGAGCAACAACCGTTGTGTGATCGACGGGGAGGTGGTGGAGTCGGAAGGCTTGCGCTACACCCCAGCAGGAATAGAGAGAGTGGTGTTTAAGTTGCGCCACACCTCGATGCAGCAGGAAGCAGGGATGCAACGCCAAGTTCAGTGTGATGTACCTGCACTGGCGCTCGGTGAAGCGGCTAAGCAAGTCGGCCGTGTGCAACCCGGACAGCAGGTGAGAGCCGAAGGTTTCCTAGCGCAACGTAGCCTCAAGATCGCACAGTTGGTGTTGCACATTGATAACGTCACATTGAAATAGGAGCAATAACATGGCTCGTGTATTTAAGAAAAAAGATGACAAGAAGGGTAACTCTTCACGTCAGTTGTTCAAGCGTCGTAAGTTCTGCCGCTTCACCGCAGAGAAGATCGCAGAAGTGGATTACAAGGACATCAACATCCTCAAGGAATTCATCGCTGAGAACGGCAAGCTGATCCCGGCTCGTATCACTGGCACCAAGACACGCTTTCAGCGTCAATTGAGTGTTGCTGTGAAACGCGCGCGTTTCTTGGCTTTGATGCCTTACACCGATTTGCACTAAGGAGTAGACCATGCAAGTTATTCTGATGGAAAAAGTAGTCAACCTCGGTCAGTTGGGCGATGTTGTCAAAGTTAAGAATGGTTTCGGACGCAACTTCCTGATTCCTCAAGGCAAGGCAAAGCGCGCGACTGAAAGCAACGTTGCGGACTTCGCGGCACGTCGTGCTGAGTTGGAAGCGGCTGAAGCAGCTAAGTTGGAAGATGCGCAAGCACGCGGCGCGAAGCTGGAAGGTTTTGTTCTGACACTGACTCAAAAGGCTGGTGTTGACGGCAAGCTGTTCGGTTCTGTGACCAATGCTGACATCGCAGCTGCGCTGGTAGCTAAGGGTCATCAAGTTGAGAAGGGCCAAGTGCGTACACCAACCGGTCATCTGAAGCAGATTGGCGATCACGCGATCACCATCGGCCTGCACCCAGATGTCGTGGCTAACGTCACTATCACTGTACAAGCTGAGCAATAATTCAGCGCTGTCAGGTAGTTAAGAAAAAGGGCTGGCGACAGCCCTTTTTTATTGTCTGGAAAGTGTAGAATCCTTTTCCCAAAATTTGCGGCCATATCATGCAAAATTTCTCTACCCCTGTCTCTGATCCGCAACTCGAAGCGCTCAAGCTGCCTCCCCACTCGGTCGAGGCTGAGCAATCTGTTTTGGGCGGCATCCTGTTGGATACCAGCGCGTGGGATAAGATCGCCGATTTGTTGAGCGAGCATGATTTCTATCGTCATGAGCATCGTTTGATCTGGCGCCACATAGGCCGTCTGACCGAGCATGCAAAACCAATCGATGTCATCACGGTCGCAGAATCCCTTGAGAGTAACGCCGAGTTAGAGAAAGCGGGCGGCTTGGTGTATCTGGGTACGTTGGCGCAGAACGTGCCCTCTGCTGCCAACATTCGTCGTTATGCCGAGATCGTGCGCGAGCGCGCCATCATGCGTAAGTTGGTCGAGGTGGGAAGTGAGATCGCGACCAGTGCGTACAACCCAGGTGGACGTGATGCTGGTCAGTTGCTGGATGAGGCTGAGAGCAAAGTCTTCGAGATTTCCGAGCAAGGTGAGCGTGGACGCCAAGGTTTCGCTCCTATCTCGCCGTTGCTGACCGAAGTGGTCGAACGTATCGAAAGTCTATACAGCCGTGAGAACACGAGCGAGGTCACGGGCATCGCAACCGGCTTCACTGATCTGGATCGGATGACGTCGGGGTTGCAACCCGGAGATCTGATCATCGTTGCGGGTCGCCCAAGTATGGGTAAGACCGCATTCTCCATCAATATCGCCGAAAACGTCGCGCTGGATTCGGGAAGGGCGGTCGCCATCTTCAGTATGGAAATGGGCGGCGCACAACTTGCCATGCGTATGATCGGCTCGGTCGGTCGCTTGAATCAGCACACCTTGCGAACAGGTCGCTTGGAAGATGAAGATTGGTCTCGCATGACGCATGCCTTGGGCCAATTGAATGATGCGAAGATATTCATCGATGAGACGGCTGGTTTGAATGCTTTGGAATTGCGCTCACGCGCACGTCGCTTGGAGCGGCAGAATCGGACTGCAAATGAACAAGGTGTCGAAACACCGGGTCTTGGCTTGATCGTCATCGACTACATCCAGTTGATGAGTTCCCCCGCAGGTCGTTCCAGTGAGAATCGTGCGACTGAGATCTCTGAAATATCACGCTCCTTGAAATCGCTGGCCAAAGAGTTGCACGTACCAGTCATTGCATTGTCGCAACTCAATCGCAGTTTGGAGCAACGCCCCAATAAACGCCCTGTGATGTCTGACTTGCGCGAATCCGGCGCTATCGAACAGGACGCTGACTTGATCTTGTTCATCTATCGTGATGAGGTCTACAACCCAGATACGCCAGACAAGGGCAAAGCCGAGATCATCGTGGGTAAGCAGCGTAACGGCCCGATAGGAAGGGTCGAGTTGGTGTTCAGGGGGGAGTACACGCGGTTCGAGAATCTTGCCCCAGGTCAATATTCCTCACAAGGGTATGGCGGAGACTAGACAGGAGTTGCCCCAAGGCAATAAAACATCAGAAATTTTCGTTTTATTTCTTGGCGATTCGGATGCTGTTGGTTACAATGCGCACCGTTTTATAGGCGCGTAGCTCAGCTGGTTAGAGCACTTGGTCGACATCCAAGGGGTCGTTGGTTCGAGTCCAATCGTGCCTACCAATCAAAACAACAAAGTGCGGCTATGGCCGCATTTTGTATTTTTAGGAATCAATATGCCGATCATTACCTTGCCTGATGGCTCGCAAAGAACTTTCTCTGACCCTGTCACGGTTGCGGAAGTCGCGCAGAGTATCGGCGCAGGACTGGCGCGTGCCGCACTGGCTGGCAAGGTGGGCGGTCAAGTCGTCGATACCTCTTATTTGATCTCAGGCGATGTCGATCTCGCCATCATCACGGACAAAGATGCTGAAGGTGTCGATCTCATTCGCCACTCGACCGCTCACTTGTTGGCTTACGCCGTCAAAGAACTATTCCCTGAAGCACAAGTGACCATCGGTCCAGTCATCGAGAATGGCTTCTTTTATGACTTCGCCTACTCGCGCCCATTCACACCAGAAGACCTGACAGCCATCGAAAAACGTATGTCTGAGCTGGCGAAAAAAGACCTTCCCGTGACACGCAAGGTGTTGCCGCGCGATGAAGCTGTGGCCTATTTCAAGTCTATCGGTGAAGCATACAAAGCCGAGATCATCGAATCTATCCCTGCCGATCAAGATGTTTCGCTTTACAGCGAAGGTGAGTTCACCGATCTATGTCGCGGCCCTCACGTTCCTTCGACGGGAAAGTTAAAAGCATTCAAATTGATGAAGGTCGCAGGCGCTTATTGGCGTGGCGATTCCAAGAACGAGATGTTGCAGCGTATCTACGGTACGGCTTGGGCGAAAAAAGAAGAGCTTGATGCGTATCTGATGCAGATCGAAGAGGCGGAGAAGCGCGACCATCGTAAGCTGGGTAAGCAACTCGACCTGTTCCATATGCAAGACGAAGCGCCGGGTATGGTGTTCTGGCATCCAAAAGGTTGGGCGTTGTGGCAAGCGATCGAACAGTACATGCGCAGTGTCTATCGCGATAACGGGTATCAGGAAGTTCGCTGTCCGCAGATCATCGACCGCGTGCTGTGGGAAAAATCCGGCCATTGGGAACATTTCAAGGCGGGTATGTTCACCACCGAGTCGGAGAAGCACGAATACGCTATCAAACCGATGAATTGCCCAGGCCATATCCAGGTGTTCAATGCGGATCTGCGTTCATATCGCGAACTCCCGTTGCGCTATGGTGAGTTTGGTTCTTGCCATCGTAATGAGCCCTCTGGCGGTTTGCATGGATTGATGCGTGTGCGTGGTTTCGTGCAGGACGATGGACATATCTTCTGTACAGAAGCGCAGATCGAGTCTGAAGTGACGGCTTTCAACGCGCTGGTGCTCAAGGTCTATAAGGATTTTGGCTTCAATGATGTGACGGTGAAATTGGCGCTGCGTCCTGAAAGTCGTGTGGGCTCTGACGATATTTGGGACAAGGCTGAGGATGCTTTGCGCGCCGCCCTACGCGCATCCGGTCTGGAGTGGATCGAGTTGCCGGGCGAGGGTGCGTTCTATGGTCCTAAGATCGAGTTCCATATCAAGGATGCGATCGGTCGTTCGTGGCAGTGTGGCACGATTCAAGTGGATTTCTCTATGCCAGGACGTTTGGGGGCGGAGTTCGTGGACGAGGACAATGTGCGCAAGACACCCGTGATGTTGCATCGTGCGATTCTAGGTTCGTTGGAGCGTTTTATCGGCATGTTGATCGAAAATCATGCGGGTGCGATGCCTTTGTGGTTGTCTCCTGTACAGATGGTGGTGATGAACATCTCGCAAGGACAAGCAGAATATTGCACGCAAGTGACGGAAGCGCTGCGATCGGCAGGCTTTAGGGTGCAATTGGATTTGCGCAATGAGAAGATTACCTATAAAATACGAGAACATAGCTTGCAGAAGTTGCCTTACCAGTTGATTTTGGGTGATAAGGAAGTTGCTGCAGGACTCGTTGCCGTGCGAAACCGCCAAGGTGAAGACCTTGGGCAGATGTCGGTAGAGGCGCTGGTTCAGCGCTTGAAATCCGAGCTGCTAGGCGGATAGCACGGTTTAATTTTTTAATGGAGAATTTCCAATAGCACAAGATAAGTCGCAGCGTATCAATGAGCAGATCACAGCACCCCAGGTGCGACTCATTGGCGCGGAGGGAGAGCAGGTTGGCGTAGTTGCAATTGCAGAAGCGTTGCGCATGGCTGATGAAGCGGAATTGGATCTGGTGGAGATCGCGCCTTTGGCGGAACCGCCTGTTTGCCGCATCATGGATATCGGCAAGTTCAAATATGCCGAGGCCAAGAAGCAGCACGAAGCCAAACTTAAGCAAAAGCAAGTTCAAGTCAAAGAGATCAAATTTCGTCCGGGTACGGATGATGGCGACTACAACATCAAGTTGCGCAATTTGATCAAATTCTTGGTTGACGGAGACAAAACCAAGATCACCTTGCGTTTCCGTGGTCGTGAGATGGCGCACCAAGAGATTGGGATGCGACTGATCGAACGAATCAAGGCGGATTTGGAAGAGCACGGTGTGGTCGAGCAGTTTCCAAAGATGGAAGGCCGTCAGATGGTGATGGTGCTCGGTCCCAAGAAGAAATAGTTTTGTATCGCAACGGAGCAAGGGGCTCGCCGTTGCGGTGGTTGTGAATAGAGTCCCATACAAGTGGTTCCGGGTTTCAAGTGTCTCTGCCAGAGTCCTCCCGGCGTCATCAAATAAATGGAGTCGTTATGCCAAAGATGAAAACTAAGAGCAGCGCGAAGAAGCGTTTCGTCGTTCGCCCTGGCGGTACTGTCAAGCGCGGTCAAGCGTTCAAGCGCCATATCCTGACCAAGAAGACCACAAAGAACAAGCGTCAGTTGCGTGGTTCGACTGGTGTGCATGAAACCAACACGGCGTCTGTTCGCGCCATGATGCCCTACGCATAAGGAGATTTGAAAAATGGCAAGAGTTAAACGTGGTGTAACGGCGCGCGCGCGTCACAAGAAGATTCTGGTAAAGGCCAAGGGTTACCGTGGTCGTCGTAATAGCGTCTATCGCATCGCTAAAGAAGCGGTGATGAAGGCAGGTCAATATGCTTATCGTGACCGTCGTCAAAAGAAACGCCAATTCCGCACATTGTGGATCGCGCGTATCAATGCGGCTGCACGTGAGCATGGCATGCCTTACAGCGTGTTCATGAATGGCTTGAAGAAGGCAGCGATCGAGATCGATCGTAAGGTATTGGCCGACTTGGCTGTGTTCGATAAGGTCGCGTTCACGCAGATCGTCGGACAAGCAAAGGCTAGCCTCGGCGCATAAGTATCGCGCAATATAAAAAAGGAGGCTTTGTGCCTCCTTTTTTGTTTCAAGATCGGTTATCTAAACGATGCAAGAACTCCAAACAATCCTTGATGATGCACTCCAGAGTTTTGTTGCGATCAATGACGCAGTGGAACTGGAAAATGCAAAAGCACGATACCTCGGCAAAGAGGGAAGTTTGACGGGCCTATTGAAAGGTCTGGGAAAACTCTCTGCTGAAGAGCGTCCCGCTGCCGGTGCGCGCATCAATCAAGTCAAACAACAGATCGAATCTGCCTTGCAGGAGCGGCGTGACGCTATCCAGCAACACGCACTGCAAGCCAAGTTGGCTGCTGAATCTCTAGATGTCACCTTGCCTGGAAGAAACACAAGTGTGGGCGGTTTGCATCCTGTGACACGCACATTGGAGCGCATCGAGACACTGTTCCACTCAATTGGTTATGACGTCGCTGAAGGGCCTGAGATCGAAAATGATTTCTACAACTTCACTGCGTTGAATATTCCTGAGGATCATCCTGCGCGCGCGATGCATGACACTTTCTACATCGACGATCAGCACGTGTTGCGTACCCACACTTCGCCCATCCAGATCCGCTATATGCAAGCGCATTTGGAGAAGTACAAGCATCTGGAAGTGATGCCAGACATTCGCATCATCGCGCCCGGTCGTGTCTATCGCGTCGATTCTGATGCGACGCATTCGCCTATGTTCCATCAAGTCGAAGGGTTGTGGGTCGGTGAGCGCGTGAGTTTCGCTGACCTGAAAGGGGTCATCGCCGATTTCCTGCAGAACTATTTTGAGACAGAAGATATGCAGGTGCGCTTCCGTCCTTCGTTCTTCCCATTCACAGAGCCTTCGGCTGAGATGGATATGAGCTGGAAAGGTGGATGGCTGGAGATCGGCGGTTGCGGCATGGTGCATCCGAACGTGTTGAAGCATGTCGGAATCGATAGCGAGAAATACATCGGTTTTGCATTCGGCATGGGCGTCGAGCGTTTAGCGATGTTGCGCTACGGTGTGAACGACCTGCGTTTATTCTTTGAAAATGATCTTCAATTCTTAAAGCAGTTCTCTTAATGAAGCGCTTATTGAAGATCATTTCGGTGAAGGCTAATGCGGCGAAGCCGCGTTATGCCGTAGCCAAAACGACGTGCAATTCCTAAAACAATTTAATTGATATGCAATTCTCAGAATCTTGGTTACGTAGTCTTGTGAATACATCGCTCTCCAGCGAGGAATTGTCGCATCTGCTGACGATGGCAGGGCTAGAAGTCGAAGAGTTGAAACCAGTCGCAGCCGCCTTCGATAAAGTCGTCGTCGGACTGGTGCTGACCAAAGATAAACACCCAGATGCAGACCGTCTGAATGTTCTGACAGTTGATGTTGGTCAAGCTGAGCCGTTGAACATCGTTTGTGGTGCGGGAAACGTGAGTGTCGGCATGAAGGCACCCTGCGCGTTAGTGGGTGCCAAACTTCCTGGCATCGAGATCAAGCAAGCAAAAGTGCGTGGTATCGCGTCCTTCGGCATGATGTGTTCTGAGAAAGAACTCGGACTGGCGGAGGAGAGCGCGGGTTTGATGGTGCTGGATGCAGATGCGACTGTGGGGCAAAGTATCCGCGAACATCTCGATCTAGATGATCATCTCATCACCCTCAAGCTCACTCCGAATCGTTGTGATTGTTTGTCGTTGAACGGCATCGCACGTGAAGTAGCTGCATTGACTGGCGTCGCCATGGGAACCTTGCCAGTCGCTGCATTCACGCAGGCAAATATCCAAAATAGAAATGTCAAAGTATTGGCATCGTCGGCTTGCCCTAGATACAGTGGTCGCGTGATAGCGGGTGTGAATGCGAAAGCGCAGACACCAGCATGGATGGTAACGCGGCTTGAGCGTTGCGGCTTGCGCAGCATCAGTGCCTTGGTCGATGTGACCAACTATGTGTTGTTGGAACTCGGTCAACCCTTGCATGCCTTCGATTTGAACAAGCTAAGTGGCGATATCGAAGTACGTTTTGCGCGTGCGGATGAAAAACTCAAATTATTGAATGAGCAGATTATCGATCTACAAGACGACATGCTCGTCATTGCGGATGATAAAGCGCCCGTCGCATTGGCTGGTGTGATGGGTGGGGCTGAAAGTGCTGTAGATGATGGGACAACGGACATCTTTCTAGAGAGCGCATTTTTCGCGCCGAGTGTCATCGTTGGGAAATCGCGTCGTCTGGGCTTTAGTTCGGATTCTTCTTATCGTTTCGAGCGCGGGGTCGATTTTGCGGCAACCACCCCTGCGCTAGATCGTGCGACACAATTGATATTGGAGATATGTGGCGGACAAGCCGGAACGGTGACTGAAGTCATGGGTGAGTTGCCTGTGCGTCATCCGGTCAAGCTGCGTACGTCGCGTGTACACCGAGTGCTGGGTATCTCGTTGCAGTCTGAACAGATCGCCCAGATCCTGTTGCGACTGGGTATGGCATTCCAGCAGCAAGGCGAAGAATTCTCAGTCACACCCCCAAGCTATCGCTTCGATATCGAGATCGAAGAGGATCTGATCGAAGAGGTCGCGCGCGTACATGGTTACGAAAACATCCAGCCAGCCCCTATCCAAGCGCGGATGAGCATCCTGCCACGCATCGAGTCGCAACGTCCGTTGGCAAAACTGATGCAAACAATGGTCTCACGTGACTATCAGGAGACCATCAACTACGCTTTTGTGGAGGCAGCTTGGGAGCGCAATCTGTGCGGCAATGTAGCACCCATCACTTTGAAGAATCCCATCGCTAGCCAGATGAGCGTCATGCGTAGTAGTTTGCTAGGCGGACTCCTGGAATCGTTGAGAACCAATCTCGCGCGCAAACAATCGCGTGTTCGCTTGTTTGAAGTAGGAGCTTGCTTCTCGACTTCAAAGAACGGCTATCTGCAACAAGAGCGTTTGGCTGGATTAGCTTATGGAAGTGCGCAATCCGAACAGTGGGGTGTTGCATCACGCAATGTCGATTTCTACGATGTGAAGGGCGATGTCGAGGCGCTGTTCTCACCTTTAAAGGTGAGTCTTCAAGCACAAGCCCATGCAGCCTCTCATCCAGGTAGATCTGCCAAGATCATTTTGGATGGCAAAGAGATTGGCTGGGTCGGCGAGCTACATCCGCAATGGCAACAGCAATATGACTTGCCGAATCCGCCTGTGTGGTTCGAGATCGATACATCTGCGCTGACGAGTGTCCCAGTGCCCAAAGCGACTGGCATCTCGCGCTTTCCATTGGTGCGCCGAGATATTGCTGTTTTGGCTGACGAATCCGTGTTGGTTGAGACATTATTGATAGCCATGCGTAGTGTCAAAGCTCCCTTTGTCGAAGACATCGGACTGTTCGATGTGTATCGCGGAAAGGGAGTAGAGCAAGGTAAAAAAAGCCTTGCATTCCGTGTGTTATTGCAAGATACTCAAAAAACACTCACCGAATCTGAGATTGAACCAAGCATCGCACAATTGGTAGATGCACTAAATAAAAACGGCGCACAGCTACGTAGTTGAAGGGGAAGTAATGGTAACGACATTAACCAAAGCAGAATTGGCAGACCTACTTTTCGAGAAGGTCGGTTTGAACAAGCGCGAAGCAAAAGATATGGTGGAAGCTTTCTTTGAAGAGATCCGCATGCAGCTGGAAAAAGGGGATAGCGTCAAACTTTCTGGCTTTGGCAATTTCCAGTTGCGCGATAAACCTCAACGACCTGGCCGTAACCCTAAGACTGGCGAAGAGATTCCCATCACCGCTCGTCGTGTCGTGACTTTCCATCCAAGCCAGAAGCTGAAGAGCATGGTAGAGAAGACCTATCATGGAACCGCACGTAGCTGATATTGCATTGCCGGCCATTCCGGCAAAGCGCTACTTCACTATCGGTGAAGTGAGCGAGTTGTGTGGAGTCAAAGCGCACGTCTTGCGATATTGGGAGCAAGAGTTCACTCAATTAAAACCTGTCAAACGTGGTGGTAACCGCCGTTACTACCAACATCACGAAGTCCTTCTGATACGTCGTATCCGTGAATTGTTGTATGAAGAGGGATTCACCATCAGCGGTGCACGCAGCCGCCTCGATCAGCAACATCTAGAGAGTCGACAGGCAGAAAAAGCGACCGCTGAGAAAGTCGCCCCTCACGAACTTCACATGCGTCGTGAACTACAAGATATCTTGACTTTCTTACGCGCCTAAACAACTGCCTGTTGCTTCGAAAGCATCTCAAGAGAAAGTTTGCTCTGATATAATCTAACACTTCAGCGTGTAGCGCAGCCTGGTAGCGCACTACCTTGGGGTGGTAGGGGTCGGAGGTTCGAATCCTCTCACGCTGACCAAGTTTATGTGTACTTTCATCACCACGGGCCACCAGTGTTTATGGGTGAATAGTGAGCTTCAGTTCTCAATCAATCTGTTTGCGAGGTTTCATGTATCGCGATTTGATCTTCAGCAGAAGCTTACTATTGTCAGTACTGACCTTGATCTCTTCATCGGCATTTTCTGCTGGAGAGAACATCACAGAGCAATCCTATCTCCAAGAATTCCCTATTGTTCTGACCGCCTCACGCCTTTCTCAATCGCTCTCTGAATCACCAAACTCAATGACTATTATTGATCGCCAAATGATTCGATCATCTGGTTTTAGATCTGTTGTAGATATATTCCGGCTCGTACCTGGTATGTATGTTGGAAATGCAGGAGCTAATCAGCCTTTCGTTTCACTAAATGGAGTAACAGACCAATATTCACGTCGAATGCAAGTATTGGTGGATGGGCGAAGTGTCTACCTGCCACCTTTCGGAGGTGTTGATTGGAACGGACTACCTTTACTTATTGAAGATATTGAGCGAATTGAAGTGGTGCGAGGTCCTTCTGCTGCCTCTCATGGTACAAACTCTTTTTATGGTGTCATTAATATCATCACAAAAGATTCTTCATTTTTGGAGCCTGATAGGTTGAATATGAGTAAGGGGGAAATGGGGATATCTGATCTCTCAGCTCAACATGGAGGAGCAAGTGAGAGATTCGATTACCGTCTTTCATATGGCTACCGCGCAGATGATGGTGACAATCCAGAAATTTTGAATGATTCAAGTATCAATCGCACTCTGGTAATGCGTTCCAATTTTAGAGTCAACTCCACTGATACTTTCGAATTTCAACTAGGGCTGAATACAGGAGACTCAGGAAGAGGAACAAAAGGACAGCCAGAAAAAGATATCTTCCGAATCGTAAGGTCACAAAATGAATTTCAGATGGCGGCGTGGCGACATGCTTGGGATTCTGGTGATGAATCTAAGCTTTCGTATTACAGAATTAATCGAAAATCCACAGATCCAATGAAGGCTGTCGACTGGAACGTGATTCCGTCAGTATTTGGAGTCGATATTTCGAAGAGCTCACGTCAAGATATCGAGATTCAGAATACCCAGCAGCTTGGGGCCGATAATCGAGTGGTTTGGGGGGGGGGATTTCGATATGACTTCGCAGAGCAACCACTGATCTTCACGTCTACCCATAGCCTAAATCAGTCAAGAGTTTTCGTGCATGATGAATGGAGACCGATGGAGTCGACGGTGATAAATGTCGGCACTATGTTCGAGGACGATGGAGCTGGGCATAAGAACAACTCGCCCCGAGTTTCGGTAAATTACCATATCCAATCGCAACACACTTTGAGAGCCTCATATGCTACAGCAACTAGAAATCCTGTGATGTCTGAGATGTATCTAACAACGGATGCGAATCAATATTGGAGTCGGGCTTACGTACCACCTATTAGTGAATTACGACCAGAAAAGATCGCAACGAGAGAAATTGGATATGTAGGGAGCTTCGGTCTGTTGAATCTGGATGGGCGCATTTACTATGAGACGGTGAGGGACATAATTGGACTCGATTTTTACGCCGATCTGAGCAATCTTGCGGATCCAAAGAGTAGCTTTAAGAATCTCACAGACGGCACTTTCAAGGGAGTTGAAATTTCGGCCAGCTATCGCTGGGAATCAGGACGAGTGAATCTGAATTATGCGAGACAGCAAGCGAGTTGCCACTTCAGTTCTTATCCGACCCAATATTTCAACGCTCTCCCGATTTCTGCTTCTCAAACCTTAGCCCAAATGCTTGGGCAAGCATACCAGAATGACTACTTAGCACTTTGCAGTGCATCGGTGCCTGTCAATAGCGCAAATATATTGCTGAGTCAGGGGGTGACTGAAACTGTCGATTTCAGCACTGGTTATTATTTCAGAGATGCGGTCAGAGTAACGGATGTTTACTCGGCACTACCAGCCGAGTCAATGATGCACAGAGTTGATTTTCGTTTGGCAAAAAAATTCGGGAAAGAAGAAAGACCAGGAGGAGGGGAGGTCGCAGTCATATTGCAAAACGCATTCCAAGATAACTATACGGGATACGGCAATGTGACGCAGATGGCGAATCTCTTATTCAAACGGCGGGCTTATCTTACAGCGAACATATATTTCTAGCTGGGCATCTCGTTATTGCCTTGCTTTGGTTTTCACTAGTCGGCAATCCATTGCCGGGCTGGCGCTATTCCTTGCGTGCCAAACATTGGCATATGCCAGTCCTGTGCGCGTCACACTTGTCCTAAGCGACAGCACAAGTGCATATCAAGAGCTGGGGAGCGAAATAAGAAGTACGCTACCTAAGGAGTTTGAGCTGAGTGCGTTCAGCGTAGGAGAAGAGTTTGCCGACGCTGATCTATACGTGGCTGTGGGCATGAAAGCAGCCGAGGTACTTTCTTCAAAAGGAAAACCTACCCTCAATATCTTGCTTCCGAGAGCTGGCTTCGAGAAGCTGAAGCGAGCTCAATCATCAAGTTATTCCGCAATCTTCATGGATCAGCCGATGCTGCGGCAATTGGCTTTGATCGTATCATTACTTCCTCAAGCCACTTCCATTGGCGTGTTGTACGACACGCCACCTACTGAACTCGATAGCTTGAGAAAGTTGGCGGGGACAAAACACCTAAATTTGCATGAACAACAAGTGAATAAGCAACATCCACTTGCAGGAGCATTGTCAGATCTGTTGCAGGATAGTGATGTCTTATTAGTGTTGCCAGATAACAACGTCTATCGCTCGGACACTATTCGTAACATCCTATTAGAGACTTACCGCGCTAAAGTACCGATGGTGGGTATCTCCGCCAATTATGTTCGTGCAGGTGCATTGTGCGCGATCTACAGCACACCGCAACAGATTGCATATCAAGCCGCAGAGGCGATAGAAGAATTTGCTGGTACGGGCAGATTGCCTGCGCCGCAATACACTAAAGAATTCGAGATATCGGTCAACACGCAAGTGGCTCGTTCGCTTGGTGTACCAGTCAAAGACGCAGTTCAACTGCGCGTGGAAGTCAGGAGGCATCAATGAGAAAGCAAGGAATTGAAAATCAGGCGCTCATGGTCGCCTTGATTCCAGTGTTGATATTTTCAGTTTTGCTAGAGGGGTATTACATCTATACCCGCATCGGAGAGATGGATCGCGCTCTGTTCGATAGAGCGAAGTTGATCGTGCGCCAACTTGCATCATCCAGTGAATATGCAGTCTTCTCGGGTAACTTGAGTTTGCTTCAACAACAGGTCGATGTCGCGCTTTCACAGCCCGATGTGAACGCGGTCGTTGTGTTGGATGCTTCTGGAAACTATTTAGCTGGTTCGGGGAATTCAAATGATTACAACGCAATCATCAAGCGGAATGATGGATTTGATAATCACCGGATATTGAGCCTGCAACAACCTATCATCGCAACGCAGATCCAGTTGGATGATTCGCTTGGTGTAGAGAAGTCGATGAGCAAACCTTTGGGGTCCGTCATCCTCGTGATGAGCAAAGGCAGGCTCAAGTACGAAAAATCTCAGATGCTGATGCTGAATATCCTACTCACTATCTTAGTGATGGGATTTGCTGTGTTCGTTGCGCTACGTGTGTCGCGCCGAATCACACTCCCCATCATGGGTATACGTACTGCAGTGAAACAGATCGGTGCAGGACATTTGGATACTCGTATCGGAGAGACGCACGTGCAAGAGTTGAACGAGCTTGCGCATGGTATCAATGAGATGGTTCAGCAGCTAGACATTCAGAGAGAGACATTTCAACAACGCATCGATGAGGCGACAAAAGAGATGCGCGAGAAAAAAGAAGAAGCGGAAAGAGCCAATTTCGACAAGACACGTTTCCTTGCGGCTGCCAGCCATGATCTGCGCCAGCCTATGCATGCGATGGGCTTGTTCATGGGAGAGTTGAGTAATCGGATCGACACACCAGAACAAAGAAAGATCGTAGAGAAGGTAGAGGAGTCGGTGGAGGCGATGTCAGGGCTTCTGGATTCATTGTTGGATATCTCAAAATTAGATGCCGGTGTCATCGTGCCCCAAGAGCAAGAATTCGCGATTGATGTTTTGTTGCATAGATTGGCGCAAGATTTCTCATCAATCGCCTTAAAACGTTCCATCACATTCAGAGTCCACTCCATCGAAGCGACCGTGGTGAGTGACCCGATCTTGCTTGAGCGCATCCTGATCAACTTGATCAGTAATGCCATCCGTTATGTTGCACAGGATGGCATCGTCATGGTGGCTTGCCGTAAGAGTGGGGAGAACATACGAATCGAGGTCAGAGATAACGGACCAGGGATACCAGCTGAAGAACAAAAGAACATATTCAAAGAATTCGTCCAGCTGACTAACAAGGCTCGTGATAGAAGCAAGGGTTTGGGCTTGGGGTTGGCTATCGTTAACCGGTTGTCCAAGTTGCTGGGTCATTCCGTCACACTTAGATCTGCGCCGCAGCGAGGATCGACTTTCGCCATCGAAGTACCTCGAGTACCCAACGTGCACGAGCTGTTGGCAGAGGGGTCTACAATTAAAGTCGCATCTAATGCTCTCACAAATGAGTATGCGGGGCTGAACGTGTTGGTAGTGGATGACGATGAGTTGGTGCGCAACAGTACTTCAGGTTTGCTCGCCTCTTGGGGATGTAAAATCAAAATGGCAGGAAGTTTGTCAGAAGTAAGGAAGTTGGCGACGGATGCTTGTTTCGATATGGTCGTGTGCGACTATCGACTACCTGATGGTAACGGTTTGGAATTGGCCAACTGCATCGATACTCATTGCGAGATAAAACCCGCATTCATCTTGATTAGCGGGGATACTTCGCCGGAGGTGCTTCAAGAGGTCGTAGCCAAGGGACATCACCTGCTTCACAAGCCAGTCAGGCCCGCTAAGCTTCGATCAATGTTGTCATTCGTGTTGAAGCGGAAGGCAGGCTAGTTCAATTGGCCGCAAGCTTGGAAAGAGCGTCCTTATCGATTATCTCGATGTGTTCGCGCCCTAGTAGCAACCATCCCTGATCTGCGAATCCCTTCAGCAGTCGACTCACTATCTCGCGCGCACTACCAAGTTCATCTGCTAACGCTTGATGCGTCAAACGGATAGGGTTTTGTTTGGTGAGGAGTAGGGCAGCAAGTCGTTGATCCAGCTTTTGGAATGCGACGGCCGAAACGAGTTGCATCAGGTCGGTGAGTCGATCCGAGAAGAGATGGAACACATAGGTGCGGAAACTGGATTGGCTTTCAAGTAGAACATGGAATGCACTGGCAGGTAACAACAGCATTTCGACATCGGCTTCGCAAATCCCTCTTGCTTGATAGCGTGTGTGACCCAGCAGGCAACTGCTGGTCAGGATGCAACTTTCACCAGGCATGACACGATAGAGCTGCAATTCACGTCCGTTCGCGGCCGCTTTGATGACGCGCAGACTGCCCGACAATATCAGCGGAAAGCCCTGACAGGCTTGGTTCTCATCGAAAACTGTCGTGCCAGAAGGTAGCGACATCACCATCGCTTGCGCTAGCAACTCATCCAACTTAGACGCTGGCAGATCAGCCAGCATCGGATAGTGTTGTAGCAGTCGACGGCGTGTGTCGCTGTTCAGCACGATCATTCAGGACGCATGTGCGGGAACAAGATCACATCGCGGATGTTGGCACTATCGGTGAGCAACATCACGAGTCTATCGATACCGATACCCTGACCTGCGGTGGGAGGTAAGCCGTATTCCAGCGCACGCACGAAAGCGCTGTCTTTGAACATCGCCTCTTCATCGCCCGCATCCTTTGCGGCGACTTGAGCATCGAAGCGTGCTTCTTGGTCTTCCGCATCGTTCAATTCGGAGAAGCCATTGGCGATCTCGCGGCCAACGATGAACAATTCGAAGCGCTCGGTGATCTCTGGATTCGCGTCACTGCTACGTGCTAGCGGAGAAACTTCCACAGGGTAGTCGATGATGAACGTGGGCTCGAATAGATGCGACTCCGCCATCTCTTCAAACAGTGATAACTGCAAGCCTCCCACCGCATCCTTGGGGTTGTACTTGGCTTTCAAGTCCTTTAGTTGATTGACCAAGAAAGTGCGGTCATTCAGCTGCGCGTCTGTGAATTGAGGGTGATATTTTTGGATAGCTTGTACCATCGTCAAGCGATGGAAGGGTTTGCCCAAGTCGAGCTCTTTACCTTGATAGCTGATGACGGTCGTGCCGAGAACCTTGAGTGTCACTTCAGCAAACAATTTCTCCGTGAATCCCATCAGATACTTGTAATCACGATAGGCTTCGTAGAACTCGATCATGGTGAACTCGGGATTGTGGCGAGTTGAGACTCCCTCGTTGCGGAAGTTACGATTGATCTCGAACACCTTCTCGAACCCGCCCACGACCAAACGTTTCAAATACAGCTCAGGTGCGATGCGCAGATACATCTTCATGTCCAGCGCATTGTGGTGTGTCTCGAATGGCTTGGCTGATGCGCCACCAGGGATTGGGTGCATCATCGGTGTCTCGACTTCTAGGTAGCCGTGGCGAATGAAGAACTCGCGTATCGCCTGAATGATCTTGGTGCGTGCGAGGAAGACCTTGCGCGAATCGTCATTGGTGATGAGGTCGAGATAGCGCTGGCGATACTTCTGCTCTTGGTCGGTCAAGCCGTGGAACTTCTCAGGCAGAGGACGCAATGATTTGGTTAACAGACGGATCTGCGTGACACGCACCGACAGCTCGTTCGTCTTGGTTCTGAACAGAACACCGACAGCGCCGAGAATGTCACCCAAATCGTAGTGTTTGAACTCGCTGTGCGCTTCTTCGCCCACATTGTCATTGCTCAAGAAGAGTTGGATGCGTCCGCTCATGTCCTGCACGGTAGCGAAGCTAGCCTTACCCATCACGCGCTTCAACATCATGCGTCCTGCGACGGAGACGTGGATAGGATTGGCTTCCAACTCATCGTGCGTTAGGTGGCCGTACAACTTATGCAGATCATCGGAGAGATGTTCGCGCTTGAAGTCGTTAGGGAAAGCGACACCCTTGTCGCGGATGGCCTTTAGCTTGGCGCGACGCTCTGCAACGATCTGGTTTTCATCAACTGCGGGAAGATTCTGTTCAGTAGTCATGATGTTTCTCTAAAGTTAAACGCCTTGTTTCAAACTGGCTTCGATGAAAGGGTCGAGGTCGCCATCCAGCACCTTTTGGGTGTTGGATATCTCGACGTTGGTGCGCAGGTCTTTGATGCGGCTCTGGTCCAGCACGTAGCTGCGGATCTGGTGACCCCATCCCACGTCGGATTTGGTGTCCTCCAGCTTTTGCTGTTCGGCCTGGCGCTTGCGCAGTTCGGCCTCATACATGCGCGATTTCAGCATGGACATGGCTTCCGCGCGGTTCTTGTGTTGCGAGCGGTCGTTCTGGCACTGCACCACGATACCGGTCGGGATGTGCGTGATGCGGATCGCCGAGTCGGTCTTGTTGATGTGCTGACCGCCGGCACCGGAGGCGCGGAAGGTATCCACACGCAGGTCGGCGGGGTTGATCTCTACCTCGATGGAGTCGTCCACTTCGGGATAGACGAACAGACTGGCGAAAGAGGTGTGGCGACCACCGGAGGAATCGAAGGGTGACTTGCGCACAAGGCGGTGCACGCCGGTCTCGGTGCGCAAATGGCCATAGGCATATTCGCCTTCCACCTTGAGTGAGGCGCTGCGGATGCCAGCGACATCGCCTCCTGTCTCTTCCAGCACTTCGACCTTGAAACCTTTGCGTTCACAGTACTTGAGATATTGGCGCAACAGGATCGAGGCCCAGTCGCAGGCCTCGGTACCGCCTGCACCAGCTTGGATGTCGATGAAGCAATTGTTGGGGTCGGCCGGATTGGCGAACATGCGGCGGAATTCGAGCGCGGCGACGCGCCGTTCGATGTCTTGTACGTCGTTGGCGATGCTCAACAGGCTGTCATCGTCATTCTCGGCCTGTGCCATCTCGAATAGTTCGGCAGCATCGATCAGTTCCTGCGTGATCGCACTGAGGCCGAGCACCACGTCCTCCAATGATTTGCGTTCGCGCCCCAATTCCTGCGCGCGTTTCGCGTCGTTCCAGATGGTTGGATCTTCGGCGAGTTGGTTGACTTCGGCTAGACGGTCTTGCTTGCCATCGTAGTCAAAGATACCTCCGAAGTTCGAGGTTTCGAGTGTTCAGATCTTGGATCTTGTTGGTGAGGGCGTTGAGTTGTTCGGCTTCCATGTTCTGTCTTCTTTAAGCTGCTGGAAAGGCCGAGATTATACACTCCAAGCGGTTTGATTCGCAGCCTGAGTTAGAGCAGCAGAAGGCCTATTGTTATCCCAGAAACGATGGCAATGAAGCCGATCGCGATATGCCTTGCCAGTGCAATGCCGCCGATCGCGAAAGCTAGTCCAAATTTGAAGGTCATATTTGAGATGAAAGCCAATGCAATGGAGATGACGGCTTGTTCGCTACTTAGTTTTTCCATATTCAACAAGCGCAGGCTTGATAGCGCGATGGCATCTATATCGGTTAGGCCAGCGACGACTGAGACGATGTAAAGGCCACCACTTCCCGCAATATCAGATAGCCATGCGGCGCAAAAAAGTACGATGACAAAGAGAAGTCCAAAACCGAGAGCCGCGTGGATCTCGGTTGGGTTGGACATTTCTGGCATAGGTAGTTCCCCTTCGTTCTTCAGGCGCTTCCAGTTATACAAGGTAGCGATCACACCGAACATTAAGCCAAGTGCCATCACAGGGGCGAGTTGCTTGAGGACACCTGGGGCAACGAGACCGCTGACGACCATTAGCCGAATCAATACGACTTGGCTGGCGATGAGTATGACGACTGCAGAAAGTCGCAACATACCATCGTTGAGTTTGCTGTGTTTTGCATAGACCAAGGTGGTGGCGGTGCTGGAAACCAGTCCTCCTAGGAATCCGAGTAGAGGAGCGCCGAAGCGTTGCCCAGTCATACGCAAAGCGACGTATCCCGCCAAACTCAAACCAGAGATGAGCACGACCATCATCCACCCTTGATAAGGATTGAAGGCTCCGTACGGTCCGTAGTTCTCATCGGGCAAGATGGGTAAGATCACGAAACTCAATACTGAGAATTGCAAAATGGAAACAAGGTCTTTACGCGTGAGTCTTTGCGTGATGCCTTGCAATTCAGGTTTGAAATAGAGCAGGGTGGTGGTGCCGATCGCCAGTATCACAGACAACTTGGAGAAACCAAGCCAGACTAATATCCCCAACAGGTAGCAGATGAGCAACGCGGCGACGGTCGTGGTGCCGGGGTCGTTGTTCTCGGTGGGAACATTACGATATGACGCGATGATCATTGCTGCAACAGACAATAAACCAGCGATCAGCATCCAAGGCGCACCCATCTTTTCGGCGATGAGCGCCACGAGCGTGCCGAGCAATGAGACCAGTGCGAAGGTGCGCAGACCAGCCTTGGCTGAGGGATTTCGCTCACGCTCCATACCGATCAGTAGGCCGATGGCTAGGCTAGTGAGGAACTGCGGGAGTGCTTCGATGCCGTTTCCTTGGATGCCACTGATGTCCATGATTCACCTCAAGTGCATTGACGTACGATGAGTTGCAGACTCTCCTTGCCATTGTATTCGTTGATGCTGAGACTGAATACGGCATGGACATGTTGGGGCAAAGGTTCTATCGAAAAGAAATAGATCGCATCCAAGTCACCGCTCTCTGCTCCCAGCTTTAGTTTTAGGTGTTTCTCGCCGACGATGCGTTGGTTGAGCACTCGGAACTCACCTTCAAATAAGGGTTCTGGGAAACCTTGTCCCCACACTTGTTTTTGCAACGTGCGGGCGATGGAGAGGGTGAATTCATCTGCCTTCAATCTCCCATCGGTCACGGTTGTCTTGACCAGCGCTTCTTTGTCGATCAGTTCTTGCGCTACTGTTTCAAAGGCAATACGAAAATCGTTCAGGTCGCTTTCGCGGATGCTGAGTCCTGCTGCCATCGCATGACCGCCGAACTTCAAAATGAGGTCGGGGTGTCGCTTCGACACCAAGTCGAGTGCATCACGCAGGTGCAGACCAGCGATGCTGCGCCCAGAACCTTTGAGTTCACCATGTTTAGAATGGGCGAATGCGATGACGGGGCGATGGAACTTGTCCTTCATGCGTGATGCGAGGATGCCGATGACTCCTTGGTGCCAATCTTCATTGAACAGCGTGAGCGAGTTGCTATCTGCTGGCTTGAATGTCTCTAGTGCGGTCAGAGCGGTGTCTTGCATGTCCGCTTCTATACTGCGTCGCTCGTGATTGAGTTTGTCCAACTTGGCGGCGATCTCATTCGCTTCATTCTCATCATCGGTGAGCAGGCAACGTATGCCTAGACTCATATCATCCAATCGACCCGCCGCATTCAAACGTGGTCCGACGACGAAACCGAGTTCGTACGATGATGCCTGAGTGGGTGGCTTGCGCGCGACTAGCAATAAAGCACGTATCCCAGCACAACAGCGTCCCGCACGGATGCGTTGCAAACCTTGTTGGACGAGGATGCGGTTGTTGCTGTCTAGTTTGACCACATCCGCCACCGTGCCGAGTGCGACAAGGTCGAGCAGATTGCCTAGGTTGGGTTCGGTCTTGCCTTCAAACATCCCACGTTTGCGCATCTCTGCGCGTACTGCCATCAACACGTAGAACATCACGCCGACGCCGGCCAGATTCTTACTGGGGAAATCACAGCCATGCTGATTGGGATTCACGATGCACTGTGCATCAGGAGTCGTGTCTCCGGGCAAGTGGTGGTCGGTGACTAATACTTGCATACCGAGACGTTGCGCTTCTGCTACGCCTTCCACGCTAGCGATACCGTTATCTACGGTCAGCAAGATATCGGGTGTCGACTCTTTCGCAAGACGAACGATCTCCGGAGTCAATCCGTAACCGTATTCGAAACGATTCGGCACGATGAAGTCGATACGAGCGCCTAGCGAACTCAAGCCGCGTACCCCAACGGCACAAGCCGTAGCACCATCCGCATCGTAATCCGCCACGATCAATATTTTTTTCTTATCTGCGATGGCATCGGCCAACAGGCCTGCCATCTTTTCTGCATGCATGAGTTTGCTGAAGGGAAGCAGATACTGGATATCGGTGTCCAGTTCGGTCACATCCGCTATCCCTCTGGCGGCGTAGATGCGCGCCAACAATGGCGAGATGCCAGAAACTGCAAGATTGGAGGCTGCGGTTGAGGAATAGGGGCGTTGGATGATCTTACTCATAGTGGTATCAGTGTAGCAGAGGGGTGGTCGTCTTTTGAGGTCAGTTCGGGTAGAATACCGCCCACTTTTTATACGACACAGGCATTCATCGTGGCATTGATAGTTCAGAAATACGGCGGCACTTCCATGGGTAGCCCCGAGCGCATCAAAAACGTTGCGAAGCGCGTTGCAAGATACAAGGCGCAAGGTCATCAAGTCGTGGTCGTGGTCTCCGCGATGAGCGGTGAGACCAATCGTCTGATCGCCTTGGCTAAAGAGATACAAGCACACCCTGATCCGCGTGAACTCGATGTGGTCATCTCCACAGGGGAACAGGTCACTATCGGCCTGTTGGCGATGGCGTTGAAAGATGCGGGGATGGATGCCAAGAGCTACACCGGGGCGCAGGTGAAGATATTGACCGACAACGCATTCACTAAAGCGCGCATCGTCAGCATCGACGAACAGAACATTCGTGCCGATCTTGCCAATGGCAAGGTGGTCGTAGTCGCAGGATTCCAAGGAATGGACGAAGCGGGCAACATCACCACGCTGGGGCGCGGTGGTTCTGATACGACAGGGGTTGCCATCGCCGCAGCATTGCGAGCCGATGAGTGTCAGATCTACACCGACGTGGATGGCGTGTACACCACAGACCCGCGCATGGTGCCGGAAGCACGCCGCCTGAAGAGCATCACTTTCGAAGAGATGTTGGAGATGGCGAGCTTGGGTTCTAAGGTTCTGCAGATTCGCTCGGTCGAGTTCGCTGGGAAATACAAAGTCAAATTGCGTGTGCTCTCCAGTTTCACTGAAGAGGGCGAGGGCACGCTGATCACATTCGAGGAAGGCAATAAAATGGAACAGGCAATCATCTCTGGTATCGCATTCAATCGCGATGAGGCAAAGATCACCGTTATTGGTGTGCCCGACAAACCTGGCATCGCATATCAAATTCTGGGCCCCGTTTCCGATGCGAACATCGACGTGGATATGATCATCCAAAACGTTGGCGTGGATGGTTCGACAGATTTCTCATTTACAGTTCATCGCAATGAGTTCAACAAGGCGATGGATATCCTCAAAAATAAAGTGCAGCCACATATCGGTGCGCGTGATGTGGTGGGGGATAACAAAGCAGCCAAGGTTTCAGTGGTTGGTGTGGGCATGCGTTCGCATGTGGGCATCGCTAGCAAGATGTTCCGCACATTGGCCGAAGAAGGCATCAACATTCAGATGATCTCGACCTCTGAGATCAAGATTTCCGTCGTCATCGACGAGAAATATCTGGAGCTTGCAGTGCGCGTTCTGCACAAATCTTTCAATCTAGAACAAGAAGACGCATAAATCGTTTGACCACCTAGGCCCGAATCAGTATCATTCGCGGCCTTCGGAGAGGTGGCCGAGTGGTCGAAGGCACGCCCCTGCTAAGGGCGCATCTGGGCAAAACCCGGATCGAGGGTTCGAATCCCTCCTTCTCCGCCACAACAGTATCAACCGTTTTACATGCGCCCGTAGCTCAGCTGGATAGAGTACTTGGCTACGAACCAAGGGGTCAGGAGTTCGAATCTCTTCGGGCGCACCAACAAGATAAAGGCTTCCAGCGATGGAAGCCTTTTTCATTTCCGTGCACTGCACGACTTTCTGCACGACTATTCCGAGTTTGTTACCCGTTCACCACTCGCAGCAGCGTCCTTGTTCCCTGACGGTCGAGCACCAGGTTGCTGAGTTTGATCAGTCTTCCGATATCGGCGCTGGCGTAGTGTTCTGGGATCGAGGCTGACTTGTGTCCCATTAGGGCGTTGCGGTCCTCTTGGCTCACGCCGGCCAGCCGTAGGCGACTGGAAAATGTATGCCGCAGATCATGGATTCGGACATTGGCGAAGCCGGGCATGGCCTCGCTCATGAACCGCTTCAGTTCTTTGGTGATGAGCGTGCCTCGCTGGCCAGCCTGCAGCAGCTCCTCTGGAATTGCCTTGCCGGATCCGGTGTACACCTTCATGGCCGCGCGAACCCTTGCCTTCTGCCATGCTGAGTTGTTCATCGTGTCGACTCGGTGCCCGTCGTATGGGAAGACGAAGTCAAACTCAGTGTCTTCACCCAGCGTCGGTGAGTAATCTGTGATGCCTTTCTCTGCCAAGCGCGCCGCACGTACCGAGCGCTGGCTCTCGATGATCCTCCACGCCGCATCGTTCATGATCGCCACGTGCGCCACGTCCGTCTTGTAGTCGTCTGGCGGTATCAGGAACACGCTACGGCCAACCTCTGGTATTGGCCGTTCCCATGCCCAGCGCAGGCCGCACACGTTGTCATCGCGCAGGCCAGTATTCACGTTGAACAGCGCCATCATCTGAAGGTGCGAAGGCAGTTCAGGAAACAGAATGTCCTGCTCCTCCCAGCTGAGCGGATAGGGCGGGGTCGGGTTCTCTTGCTCCATGGTTAGTAGCGGCGGTGCCGTCTGTAGCAATGGCTTCCCGTCTTCATCGCGCCATACACGCGCCGCACGGTTTAGGATGGTGCGGACTACCTCAAGCGTGCGATTGATCGTGGTAGGGCTTACGCCATCGAGGCGTCGCGATTCCTTGAATGGTTCCAGCGTTGCATCATGGATGTGGTCCAGAAACAGCGTGCCGATGAATGGTAGTAATAATTGAACATGCCACGCCAGCAACTCTACAGATCGCTTGGCCTTGGACTCGATCAGGTAGCGTGCTGCCCCATCCGCAAACACAGATCGATGATTTCCGACACGCTGGCGCGTTGCGTCTCTTGCGGCAATTTCTTCTTTGAGTCGCTGCTCCGCTTCATCTTGCGAGACTTTGCCGAGTCTGCGGTAGATGCTTTCGCCCTTGTAGATCTTGTTGATGATTCTGGTGCCATCTGGGAAAAGGATGATTCCGGATGTTCTTGTCTTTGCCATGGCTGGTCTCCATACTTGGGCGGCCTGCCCTTGGTCGATTTATGATGCGTTGCCCAGGCGTCTAGGTCAAGCCGATCAAAACCCACGCCACGCGCACCAATTGGAATTTCAGTCAGCATAGGCCGCACATCTTTATCGAACACGTCACGACACATGCCAAGGTAGGCGGGGGCGTCGTGGTGTCGAATGATGCGCGGTAGGATAGTCATCTTGTGACCCCTGTATGGTTAAGCATCGCCCGATATGATTGCAGTGCATCGCTCCGATCGCGCACGCCTGATTCATGCTGGCGAAGGCGTTGGTGGTAGCGGCTGCGGATATAGCGACCGGCGCTGATATGGTTGGGCCATACCACGTAGCCTAGGAATGGGATGCCTGCGCAGGCTGGTGCAAGTCGTATCTTGTGCGGGTGGATGCTCAAGCCTTCGCTGGCCAGCTTGGTGGTGATCTGTTCGCAGATGGTTTGCAGCTCGTCGCGCGATTCGCTCAGGATCGCCATGTCATCCACGTAGCGGACGTAGCGCTTCACACGCAGGGTTTCTTTAACCCAATGGTCGAAGTCGTTGAGGAATATGTTGGCGAACAGTTGCGAGGTTAGGTTGCCGATCGGCATGCCTTTGGCTGTTGTCTTGCGATAGAGCGTCTCTGGTGCGAACAGGTGATCGTAGCTGTCATCGGTCAGGAATGAATCGACCAAGCTGGTCAGCAGGACGCGCAGCTCGTGGTCGCCGATGTGTTGCAGGATACGTTCCTTGAGTAGCGCGTGATTGACCGAGTAGAAATACTTGCTGAGATCAAGTTGCAACACCCAAGTGGCGCGCTCGCTACGGGCGAACTGCGCCAGCCTGCGCACGGCGGCATGGGTGCCACGTCCGGGCAAGTTACCGAATGTGTCATGAATGAAGCGGGGCTGCCAGATCGGCAGCATGTATTGGTAGAGCATCCAATGCACGATGCGGTCTTTCATCGGAGCATCTACCACGTCGCGGAATTTCTTCTCGCGCACGGTGAAGGTCTTGTAGGGGCCGAAGGTGTAGGTGCGCTCACGCAGGCGCTGTTGAATGGTGATGAGGTAGTGCAGTGGATCTTCTGCGAAGCGCTGGATGCGCAGGCGGCTTCCTTTGTTGCTATGTGCGTGTTGCCAGCAATTCCAGAGATTGTCTAGGCTAGTGAGGCTTTGGAATGTTTCAAGCGGCTTCGGCGACTTCCCCTCGCGCAGCAGTCCATTTTCCAAGTCGCTTGCTCCATCTTGGAAAACATTCAAACCAGTGCCACGTTCCGTCGGAATCCTTACATTTGTACCTTGCCCAACTAGGTGCCGTCCTATCATTTGGGCTTTTTGCTTTGTGCTCCATTGGATGTCTCCGATGTAGTTATTGCCGCATCCCACCGCGCCACCCGTAGGCAGCGCGGCGGTTTCCGGTTGGGCGTGTTGCCGTGCTTTTGGTGCGGTCGCACCAGGAGATCCTCGACCAAGGATTGTCCTTCCGTCTGCTGTGCAGACGTCTAGGCGATTGTTTCTTGGGTCAGCGGAAGCCGACGTTGTCGTTCTCGTTGTCGTGCCAGTCGTTGTTGAGATTGAAGACGCCCGCATTCGACTCGGAATACCAGTAGCCGCCTCGGATGAGCGCATTGCCGGACTTTCAGAGAATCCCCGTCGTTGAGTCATGGCATCACCTGTGTGGATTTGATGAGTCCGCCAATCAGTTTGCCAAGCTCAACGGCTAGTGCAGCTCGCGCTTCGAACTTGAGCTTGAGTTGTTCTAGCCGTTGAGCCTGTGTGAGGTAATGCTTGAGCATGTCTACATCGGCAGAGAGAGACTTGAGCAGTTGCGGCTTGTTATCTTCAAGGCCATAGGCCATTGCGCCACGTAGGATACGAGCCATGCAGGTGCGTAGGTTCTCGCCATAGGTCGCACGTAAGTCGCGCGGCATCTTGATGATGTCGCGCAGGATCTCGGTGTCGAGTTTCATCGCTTTGGTTTTGAGCTGGAAGCGAGTGCCTTCAGGATCGGTGAGCAGTTGTTTGGCGGCCGCCTTGTTCACTTCTTGGCGTTGCTTTAGTTCTTCGATGTACTCGGCGATGATGTCGGTCGATACCGATTCCAAAACTTTATTGTTTCCGGTTGGTTGGGTGGATATATAGATGGTGCGTCCGCTGGCTTGCGTGCCCAGTGCAACGACGTAGGGAATGCCAAACTCTTCCACTACCGTCCATAGTCTCCGCTTGAAATTGCCAACAGGGAATCCGATGCGGAGATGGGGATCGGTCGCAGTGCCTACCAGTTTGAGTTGGTAGCCTTTTAGCGTTGCCAGCGCGTAGGCCGTGCGGTCGAAGCCGTGCAGGAATGTGCCTGACTGCACCAGAATGAGATGTCCTGAGTGTTGCGCTTCTAACTTTTTTGCGATGTCTGCGACCGGGTCAGCTTCGCCCAGCCCAACTTCAACCCCTTTGAAGGTGCGTAGATTGTGCAGGTCTAACTCTTCGGTGGTGGGTTTGGTGTCGTTCATGTTTATCCTATTTGCGGGTGGGCCACGGCTTACGCCGCGACCCGTGACCAGTGTTCAGAGACCCTTGGTGCAGCGGAAGCCGACGCTGCCGTACTCGAGGTCGAGCCAGTCGACGTTGAGATAGAAGACGCCCGCAAGCGACCCGGAATACCAGTAGCCGCCTCGGACGAGCGCACCGCCGGACCAATCGCGAGCGCCATCTGGTCGCCAGCCCATGCCTTTTTCAGTCGATGGGTAAGGGGCGGTCGTCAGCGAGATGGAGTCGGCGGCGATCTTGCTGTTCTTGCCATCGATGTCGCCTTGCACGTTGTCGAATACCCATGAGAAGGCATTGCCTGCGAAGTCATAGATGCGTTCGCCGTTGCTGAGTTGGTGCCAGCGACGTTCTGATTCTTGCGGCTCGAACGATGCGGGCTTCGCTTCGCTTACGCTGCCGAGATGAAGCCCTTGATAGATCGACCCAGCGCCAACCTTTCCGCCCGTCCAGTTGATGTCTTGCTGGCTGATGTCGTAAGCGATAGCGAGTGCCTGAGATTCGAGAATGAGTGTCGCACCTGAAAGCAAGCAGGCTTTGCGCGCATCGTCGTAGTTGATATTTACCCAAGGCTTACCATCAGCGGTGGAGAGTGCGTAGCCGCCCGCACCGCGCGAGGATAGATATTTGGCGGCAAGGAACGATTCCACCACCGTTCCATCTGGCAGTGTCACTTGTGGCACGGTGATGTAGGAAGTCTCTGCCAATACCTTGTTGGCGACGAGTGCGCGCAGATCGGCGGCGAGCACGGGATACTCTGATTCGCATGACTCGATGTAGGCGATCAGCGCGGGCGTGGAGTGTTTGTCTGTGGTCAGGTTGAGCACGAAGTATTGGTCTCCGTGGTGCTTCTCGCCGGGTGCATCCTTGCCGTCGGTGCGCGTGATGTTGAACTTGCCGTATAGGCCGAGTTGGTGTTGGTCGATTGCGTTCATGGTGTGGCTCCTATGTGTAAGTGATTAAAGCGGCCACGGCTTACGCCGCGACCTGTGACCAGTGTTCAGAGACCCTTGGTGCAGCGGAAGCCGACGTCGACGTCCTCGCCGCCGCGCCAGACGCCGTAGAGACAGAAGACGCCCGCATACGACCCGGAATACCAGCAGCCGCCCCGGATGAGCGCATGGCCGGACCAATCGCAGCGCGCAGTTGGACGCCATCCCATTCCTTTCTGCATCGATGGGAAGGGCGCTTGCAGCGACATGGAATCCGCTTCGATGATCCCTGCGAGTCCGCCTGCATCACCTTGTACGTTGTCGAAGATCCATGAGTAGGCATTGCCGTTGATGTCGCAGATACGCTCGCCATTGCTGAGCGTTAGCCAGCGGCGTTCTTTCTTATCGATGGACTCGTGTGTTCCTGGCTGTGCGCTGGATACGTTGCCTTTGCGCAGGCCACGGAATAGCTTGCCTTCGCCTACCTTGCCTTTGGTCCAGTTGCAATCTTGCGCGGCCACGTTATGCGCAATGGCCAGTGCTTGGGTCTCGGTGATGAGTGACGCGCCGATCGCTTCGCACGCGGCCTTGGCATCGGCGAAGTTGATGCGCACCCACGGTGTGTCGTCAGCGGTCACTTGGGCTTTTCCATCTGCGCCCTTGCTGCATAGGAACTGGCCTACTTGGAATGCTGGCTCAACGTGGCCGTTGGGTAGGGTTGTTTCGGGTACGGTGATGTAGCTCATGCTGCTGCTCCTTTCTTTACTTTTGTCTTGGTGGGTTTGGTTAGTTTGGTGAGGCCCATCACTTCTTGCTCGATGGCGTCGGCATCGATGCCGAGCGTGTTGGCGGCGTCAAGTAGGGTGGTTGGCTTTTCGTCTAGGCTATAGCGATGCACTTCCACTTCGCCCATCACTAAACAATCGATGAGGATCAGGAAGTGTTGCTGGGTAGTCATCTTGGCGACGATGCGTGCGGTTTCATCTTCGAACTCGGCATCTTCTTGGAATGATTCATCTGGCAAGTAGTGCTGCAACAGTTCTTCCGTGTCATTCCAAGCGCCTGCCCATTCGCGGACTACCGCTGTTGCAAGCAAGCGATATAGGCCTTCAGCTACGATGCCTTGCGATAGGTCGTCTGCGGTCTTTTGGCGGATAGCGGCGAACAGGCGGCTGCGGATCGCATTCTGGCGAGTGATCTCGGCTTCGATACGAGCGTTATCTTCAGCTTGTTTTTTGTTTCTCTCTGATTCGGCTTTGGCTTTTTCATTGAGTTGTTCCGTTTGTTTCTCTTCTTCGATCTTGAAGCCAGCCTTAGTCAGCGCTTCCATTGCGCCTTTGATATTGATGGCCTCGATGATTCCATCCTCGAACGGGTTTTCGATGATGCACTTGTGCAGAGCTTTTTTACCGCTCAGTAGGCCGTGTGTTTCGAGCGCATCTTTGTATGTCCTTTGTTGTGCGTCGCCCGGTATCTCGCTCTCCAGACGTGCCAGATTCGAGCGATGCAAGTCGTTGTCTATCCAGTACGACCCGGCATAGCTCAATATTTTTTTTGCATCTGCTTTAAGGATCACTTCATCACCATTGGCCTCTGCTTTGGCGATGGTGGAAGTGATGTGCGCGGCCTTCTTTTCTGCGAAACAGGTGGTGTCAGTACAGACGTCTTTACTCTTCACATCGTCAAACAACTCGGGCTGATTGCCAGTGCGCTTGATGCAGTTGGTGCAGGCTCCGGCCTTTTCAAGCAGCTTGGCATCTTTGATCTCGAACGGTGCGGTCGCGAGGTCAAGCATGAAGCGGCGCTGGATGTATTCCTTGGCTTGGCGATAGGACATGTCATCGTCGATGATGTCGGTGAGTGCCTCGATCTGGAGTAAATGCGTGGGGATGCGTGCGATCAGTTGTGCGATGGAGTTCTCTATCTTCCCGCCAAAGAAGGCGTCGCGTGCTTCTTGGCACAAGTCGAGCAACTTCAGGCGGCCATAGATGTAGGCGCGGCTCTTGCCGATCTCTAGGGCGATGGTGTCTGCGGTGAACTTTTCTTCGTTCTCATCCAGTGTTTGCAATAGGCTCTCGTAACCCTCTGCCTCTTCGATGGGGTGTAAGTCGTCGCGCTGCAAGTTCTCGATCACCTGGGCGTGTAGCACTTGCAGGTCGGTGAGTTCGCGCACGAAGCATGGCACTTCGCTCAGCCCTGCGAGTTTGGATGCGCGGAAGCGACGCTCTCCGGCAATGACCTCATAAGCATTGGCCATGTCTCCAAAGTTTTTCCCGCGTGGCACATCTAAATTGGCGCTCCACTTGCGTACCAATAGTGGTTGCAGCACGCCTTGTGCGGTGATGGATGCGGCCAACTCTTTCAACTTGGCTTCGTCGAAGCGCTTGCGCGGGTTGGTAGGTGATGGGTATAGATGCTCGATGGCGATGGTGTGTTGCAAAATGACAGGGGCGTTCATTTGAGGTCTCCTTGTGGTGGGTTATTTGTTGCGTTTGAGGATTTGATGCAGGCGCGGATGCGCCCACATCGATGTGGTGATGCCGAATGGTCCGCCGAGTAGGAAGGCGGCGATCTCGCTCCAGCTTGCGTCGGGGGCAAGTTTGAATAACACCATCTGCATCGCGCCGATGGCGAAGCTAGTGACGGCGGCGGCGTAGTGATGGCCGTTGTTCACGTTGAGTGATTGCAGCCCAAGCGCGAAGACGAGCACGAAGGTGCTGACGAAGAGGATGAGTTCGGTCACGCGATCCTCACTTCTTTTGCGTCGTCGATGACGAACAGATTCAAGTCGGAGAGACGATACTTTCCGCCGGGCCCTCCGCTCACGCAGTAGGCGTCTTCTATCGCAGATATCTCCACCGCGAATGGCAAACCCCAATGGCCTTGTTCGGCCATCTTGTTTTGATGGGAATACTTGCTGCTGCGTTTTACCTTTGCGTAGATTTGCTGGCTCATGCTGCCTTCCTTTCTTCTGCTCTCAGCTGATACGCTGGCCTGCAAGGCAAGCCCAGTGCTTTGGCAAGGCGCAGTTGGCATTGATTCATGTACTCGATGCGTTCACGTGCATCGCGCTGGAAGTCGGCAGACGTTTTCTTGGTGGACGAGGGCTCTTCACAATCGCTGGGCAGTTGCTTGGCGAGTTGGTAAAGATTCATTCCCGTGCCGCCGTCCACGCGCTTTCCTTTGGCTAACTTAACGATCAGGTGTTTATTCATCAGCCGGGTGATGATGTTGCTGAAAGCGTTATAGGGCAGGCTTTCCATGCCCTCCATCTTTTGAATGGTGGCAATGCTGAAGACCGCATGACGGTGATGCTCAATCAGTTGCTTCTTCACTATTTCAGTCAGTTCTGTGTAGTTGTTGCGCGCCATATCGGCCTCCTTTTCACTTCCAGTTTTCCGCAGCTACCAAGCTCTTTGATATCGGTCTTGGTGCAGCGTCCAAATTCGTAGGGTTGCCACCATTGCAGCTTCACTTCGCTCGGCGTGACGCTGGCCGAATAGAGCAAGGCGAAGATGGCGTAGATGAATCTCATTTAAGTCGGCAATACATCGCGCAACGAAACGATGAGCGGAAGCCAAGGCCGCTGCGTCGTAAGCGGCGGAATTCACCGATGCGCTTGGCGAAGTTGGTGAGCCATAGCGGGTTGCGTCGCTTGGTGATGCGCGGGATGTGTAGTTTTGAGTTCATGCGGCCTCCGCTGGTTTGCAAATGATGGCGAGTGGCGCGTTCGTATCGGGCAGCATGCGAATGCCGATCAGCGTGGCTTGCATGGAACTGTGCGCGATGACGTTGCGCACGATCTTCTCGCCGCCGTGGATGAGGGTGATGAGGTAGTGGTTCATAGTGAGTATTCCTTTTGCGCATCGTTGATGGCCGCATGGCAACGCTCCACGATCTGCTCTGCGGCGTCGTGTTCATCCTGGGTGAGGTTTGCTTTGTTCTTGATATGGTCAAGTTCCATCACTGCGTCTAGCGCGGCTTTGATCAGCACGGCGACGGTGTGGTCTCGTGTACATACGTCTGCAATCTCTTTATGTGGGGTGGGTGAATTCATCGCGACTCCTAAGCGGCCTGCTGCATCGGCGCAGGGTTGCCGTGTTGCTGTTTACGGGATGCTTTGATTTGTGCGGAGAGCGCCTTGTAGAGCAGCGGATCATTCAGCGCGCGGAGTAGCGAGATGCCCTTGTAGCGCAGCCGCGCCTTGCGGTACGCAGTGGTTATCTCGGCAGCGGTGAAGTATTCGGGCTCGGTGTTCATGACAGCGCAACCACCATCGTCTCGCCTGCCTTATTGATGCCGATGGCGCGGTGCGTGGCGAAGTTTTCATCCATCTGCATGTCTTGCAACTGCATGGCGTAATCGCGCCAGAACTCAATGCTCTCGTTGGCGCTCTCTAGTTGGTCGTGAAGGTCGGCGGCAAGCTGACGCAGGTGGATAAGCTCAAGGCTTTCGAGCTTGCGTTGCGTTCTGCTGAGTGGGTTGGTCGCCATTTCCGTCTCCGTTCCGGTTTGGATTTGGCGAAACAATACCCATTGGCGGGTACTATGTCAACCCATAAATGGATTGATGTGGCAAAATAAAAGCCGCAGTAGTGTTCTAGGGCTTAAATTGGAGGTGTTAGATGGGGGTGTCTATATTTAGGCGTGTGCTGGTGTTTCTTCTGCTTCCAGTGCGTCAGCGGTTTGGTGGTGCAACTGTTCAAGTGCGTCTCGTGTTACCGAGAAACAGCCGAAGTCCTTAATTGCATCGCTGTGCTGCGGCCCAGCATAAACCTCAATGATGATATTTTCTGTCAGCGGGTCGATACCCACCACATCGATTCTCTTTATATGTGCCAGTGTGTCGATCTTTTTATATTCTGTCATCGCGTTTAAGTGCCTACGCTGCTATCTATCGCCCCACATTGTGGGCACTTATGTTTCCCCCATCCCCAAGCGATGAATATTAGCCCTGGGATCACCCAGAAGAATAGCAATATGAGTGTGATGAATTGAGGTGCGTTGTAGTTGCGCAGCCATGTCTTCATTGGGCCGACATAGCTACAGCGCAGGCATCGCCTGCTACCCTCTGGAGTGTTGATTGGAATAGGTCTTTTGGTGGCTGCTCCGGAAAAGAATCTGCTTACATCGGATGGGTCGATTGGGTTGCCGCAATGTGGGCAGGATGCGGCCTTGTCGCTGATCTCTTTGTTGCATTCACTGCAATGTATTATCGACATGTATTTTCCCTTTATCCAAACTTAAAAAGAAATAACTGTTGGGGTGGATCTCGTTCATGATTACGGCACGCCGTCGGTGAGACCAAAGTTAGGCGACGTGCCGTTTGACTTTTGGCGGATCGCGAGTTGTTTGCTCGTGATCCTTTCCATCTCTCTCAACCTGTTTTGATCTTCGCGCCTTATTTGCGGCAGCTGTTATTGTGGCTAACCATACATTCTGGTCATCAATATCCATATCGGATAATTGGCTTACTATTTCTTGTTGCAGCTCTTGCTGAGTGGGTTTTTCTTTAATTGAGAATCGCTGAGCGGATATTTCTGGGTATTTTGATAGTTCATCACTATTAGCTGCCAATATATCTTCTAATTTCTTGCCGAATGCCTTTGCAATATCGGCAAGGTTATTAACTGTTGGGTTTCCGTCCCCGTTCTTAACGCGCTGTACAGTCCCAAAGCCAACTCCAGATCGAGCAGATACTTTCTTGATAGTGTCCAGCGACGGGCTTGAAGCCATCCAAGAGTTTAGATTTTTCGCAATATTGTCGGTAATAGCCATGATTGGATTATCCATAAGCGTGCTATCCGTTGGTGGGTATTGCAAAGACCCATAGATGGGTATAGAGTGCCCGCCTATGGATACAAATGAAAAAATATACGATGTAGTCATGGAGCGATTTAAGTCAAAGCGTATCCCCCAAAAGAGGGTTGCAGCTGAGACTGGTGTTCCATTCTCCACGGTAACTAAGATTGCCCAGGGGGATATCAAGGCTCCAAACGTCCATCACATACAGACGCTCTACGACTACTTTATGAAGCAGGAGGCCGCGTGAACCGCGCCTCAACCAAACCCCGTTTCTCCTCCCTGAGCGGGTTCCGCCATCAGTGCGGCTTGATGCCATCCGGCCTAGCGGTCGGGTGGCATTCTTTTTTGCTCGGGTGATTAGGTGTCTGGTGTTCATGTGCAAAAGATACGTGCTCGACAACAACAAAAAAACAGTAATCGAAGGGGGTAATTATTGTGACGCTTCCAATTGATCAATCATCCCCGCTGGGGGCGCTGTATGGGGCGGTGAAGAAATATCCAGGCGGGCCTAAGCAGTTGGCTTCGGATATGGACATTCCGCTTTCAACTCTCTACGCGAAGCTGCGTGGAGAAAAAGGATATCCACTCGATTATGAAACCGATGTTGATGAGATTTTGAACTTTCTGCGCATCCGTGACGTGCATGATTGGTCAAGGTCGGTGGTGGTGTTTTGCCATAAGCATGACCACTTGGCAATTCCAATTCCGAGGGCGATGCGTGAAGGTTCGCCGGAAGGGTTAAAGCAGATCAGTGCACTTATGCACGATGTATCCAGCATCGCTCAGGCCTTGTCTGATGGTGTAGACAAGGGAAAAGACTGCGGAGAGTTGATCAGTACGAAGGAATGGAAGCGCATTGATCTTGCATGTGAAGAGGCGATGGAGAAGCTTGCCGAAACACGCGAGTTGTACCGAGCACAGCACCAAGCCGCGAAGAAAAAAGGCTTGGTCAAATGAGACTACTCCTCCTTTTGAGTGGGATTCCGCAGATGACCACCGCGCTATCAGCGCGGAGCCATAGCGTAAGCATTGGCCGGATGGTTGTGCTCTATTCCGAGGTGGCTGCATGAAGTCGCAACCGCTTCAATCGTATGCGCTGCCGTATCCCTTCCCACCTGGGAAGGTGTGGGCGGCGATCAAAGGTGGTGTGGTGATGAACATGGTGTACATGTCCATGCAGCCAGACGATATGTCGTTCCAATCGTTCCGTCAGCGTTCCCGTGCCGATCTCGCGCGCGAGGGTGAGGTATGGACTGGCGATGTAAAAGACGGTCGATTCTTTCCTCAATTCGAATCGCGTGACGTTCGCCATACGGGTGAGTTAAATACTGCTCGGAGGATAGCTGTGTGAGCGTTCGTATGATGTCTATGGTGTTCGACCGCTACCCAGAGGGTGGCGGTGAATACGTTCTTGCTCTGGCTTTGGCTGACCATGCTCATGAAGATGGATCACACATTTGGCCGGGTGTCGATTCGCTTGCTAAGAAGTCTAGGCAGAGCTCTAGAACGGTTCAGCGGCAACTGATAGCCATGCAGGAATCTGGTTGGCTGTTACTGGTTAGGGAAGGTGGGCGCGGTCCAAAAGACCCGAACGAATACAAAATAAATCCTGACTGGATCGCTGGGGCTGATTTTGAGTCATTGAGAAATAAGGGTGACATTTTGTCACCCTTAGATGGTGATGATAAGGGTGACACAGCTATGACACCCTTAGATGAAATTAAGGGTGACAAAAACGAAACCCATGATTGTCTAAGGGTGACAAAAACAGCGATTAAGGGTGACACAGCTATGTCACCCGAACCATCAGTAACCATCACTTTAAAAGCAACCGAGGTAATTACAGATTGCGCGCGAGAACTTCTGACCGAGCGAGGTGTATCAGGTGATCTTTCTGAAAAGTGGTTGGGCATCCGATCAGCGAAAGAGCAGGTGACAGACCTTGGCGCTGTCGAACTCATCGAAGACGAAGCCAAAGCAGCTGGGTTGAGTTTTCTGCAAGCCATCGAGTGTTGTGTGAAACAGGACTGGGCATGGTTCAAGGCGAAGTGGTACGCCAATCTCGGCACAGCAAACGCGCCATGCGCTGCTCAAGGGCCGCCAAAACCGTCTACAGGATGGGATTGGAGGAGTTCATCCGACGGCGTGATGAATCGCGGACGCAGGCTTGGCATAGAGCGGCTTGAAGCTGAATCTGACGATGCGTATCGCAATAGGGTGATTCAAATTGATAGGCAGATCGACCGCGAGCGCATCGCCAAAGTTGTGCAGTCTCAGCGCTCAAAATCATCGGAGGTAATGTGTTCAGCATAAAGGTTGAAGGGTTGGATGAGTTGGCTGGCTTTTCGAAAACCATCGAAAAGCAGATGCGCTTTGCTGCATCGAAGGCTTTGAATACTACCGCCAAGATCAGCAATGTAGCCGTGCAGGATGAAATCATGAGCGCTATTGACCGACCAACACCAGCAACTAAGCGCGCCATGTTTGTTTACGAGTATGCAACAAAGAGCAATCTCAAGGCGGTGATTGGGTTGCGTGATGGTTCGCACAAGACTGCACAAAGCGCATTCGCAGCTGGTACATCTGGCAAGTCAAGCATTACTCCAGACCGTTACCTTGAAGCACTTATCACTGGCGGTGGTCGTGTGAACAAGCGTTATGAGGTCGCCTTGCAAAAGGCGGGGGTGATGCCTGCTGGAACGTATGGTGTGTTCGCCAAACGAAGCAATGCGATAGACCAGTACGGCAACCTGAGTGGAGCCAAGATCGTACAGATCCTATCGTGGTTCAAAGCGTTCCCAGAGCAGGGCTACCGCATGAACCGAAAGAGTACAAAGCGACTGATCAAAGGCAAGGGAATGCAGTGGGGATTCGCGTACATCCGAGGTGGCCGCGACACTGGATTGCCAGATGGTATCTGGGAGCGTCACTACCCTAATGGGGAGGCAGGTAAATCATTCGTGCGGCCAATCATTCTGTTCGTGTCTGCACCCTCATACGGCAAGATCATCCGTTACTACGAAACGGCATCTAGCACTATCGACAAGGTATGGAACACCGAGTTCGACAGAGAGTTTGAAAACGCAATGAGGACGGCAAAATGACACCAAGTGTAGACGTGTATACGTTCGAGTTGCGCACTGCAAACAGTACGCAACTGCCTAATTCACAAGGTACTCCCCCAGCTTTCCCAGCACGGGTGATTAGTACCCCGATCGTTCTCTAGTTGTGAGTTTTTGCTAAGGGGGTTGTGAGGTGTTGAGTCAACAGGATATTGCAGACCATCTTGATATGAGCCAGCAGGCGGTGAGCCAGCTGTTGCAAGAGATTGGTATCGACTGGAAATCTGCTGACCTTGGCCAGATCCGCTTGGCATATATCCGTCGTCTACGTGAAGCTGCCGCTGGCAGAGGTGGTGAAGGGGCGGTTGGAGAGTTGGCTGCTGAGCGTGCACGGCTTGCGCGTGAGCAGGCAGACAAGATCGCGATGCAGAATGCAGTAACGCGTGGTGAGCTTGCTCCGGTTGCACTCATCGAGGAGGTGTTGACGAAGGCGGCCTCGAAGGTTGCTGGTGTGCTCGATGCGATACCGGGAATGATCCGCCGCCGTGTTCCACTGCTGACAGCTGACGACATCGACCTTATCGCAGGCGAGGTAGCGAAAGCGCGCAACACGGTGGCGGCTATTTCGCTGTCTGATCTTGACGATGCTCCGGCTGTAGATAACCAGCGCGATGACTTGATAATCGACGAGGTGGCCTGATGGATCTGTCCGAACACACCCGCTTCATCATCCCGGCACTGGAGAAACATCTGGTACGCGGGTTGGGTGCGTTTGGGGTGCCAGAGCCGATGTCGTTGGACAAGTGGGCGCGCGAGCATTTCTATTTGTCAGCCGAGTCATCCTACGTCGAGCAGCAGTGGACGCCATGGTGGTTCCAGCGTTCGATCATGTGTTGCATCAGCAACGACGATATCCGTGAGGTGATCTGGCGCAAGTCGGCGCGGGTTGGTTACACCAAGATCATTCTGGCTGCGATGGGATACTTCGCACAGCATAAGCGTCGCAATCAAGTGTTGTGGCAACCCACTGATGATGACCGCGATGAGTTCGTAAAGACCGAGCTTGATCCGATGCTGCGCGACGTTGCAGTAATGGAGTCTGTGTTCCCTGCTTACTTGAAGCGCGACAAAGATAACACGCTACAAGCGAAGAAGTTCCTCGGCAGCATGGCGCATCTAAAGGGCGGAAAGGCAGCGAAGAACTATCGACGCATCAGTGCAGATGTTGCCTTCCTAGATGAGTACGATGCCTTCGATGCAAACATCGAAAAAGAAGGCGACCCCGGCACGCTGGCGGCCAAGCGTGTCGAGGGAGCGACATTCCCAAAGCTGGTGTTCGGTACTACACCAAAACTCAAAGGCTTCTCGAATATCGAGAAGCGAGAGAATGAGGCAGACCTGCTGCTGCGTGCACATATACCGTGCCCAGAGTGCGGTGAATATCATCCGCTGGTATGGGGTGGTAAGGAAGAGCCGACTGGATTCAAATGGAGCAACGACGATCCAGATAGCGTGCGTCATTTGTGTCCGCACTGTGGCGCACTAGTTACCCAGGCGCAATATCTCGGCATCGATCTGGATAGGCTTGGTCGCTATCAGGCTGATGATGGAACTACACTGGATAACGATGGTGTGTTCCGCAACGCTGCCGGAGACATCATCCGTCCACCCGAGCGTGTCGCATTCCACATCTGGAGTGCCTATAGTCCAAACGTATCATGGGTAAGTTTGGTGCGCGACTTCTTGGCCGCCGTGCGTGAATCCGGCGAGGGAAAGAAAGAAAAACTCCAAACATTCTGGAACACCACGCTCGGAGAATACTGGGCAGAAGAATTCGAGAAGACCGACGACAACGAGCTGCGCGCACGTGCGGAGCCGTATCCACTTGAGCGCGTTCCCATGGGTGGGTTGTACTTGCTGGCCTATACCGACACTCAGCCGAACCGGTTGGAAACTAGCGTGTGGGCATACGGGCGTGGGTGCGAGATGTGGGTTGTGGCGCATCGTGTTTTCTTCGGCAATCCAGATGAAGAAGAAGTGTGGGCAGATCTCGACGAGTTCCTGTTTGAGGCCGATTTCCTACACGCCAGCGGACAGCGCTTACGCATCCAAGGTTCGGCCATCGACACAGGTGGCCACAACACGCACGCCGTTTATAACTGGGCATCTAAAAACAGTCGCCGCAAAGTATTTGCCACCAAGGGGCGCAGCGGTCGCGAAAAGCATATCCGCGACGGCGCCAGCAAAGTGGATATCGACTGGAAAGGCCGCTTGCGTAAGAACGGTCTGGTGCTGTGGTGGGTCGGTACCAACCACGCCAAAGACCTGCTTCATGGTCGCCTGCAAATCACCAAGCCGGGCCCCGGCTATGTCCACTTCAGCAGCGAACTGAGTGATGAATACTTCAAGCAATTCACCGGCGAAGCGCGCACCACACGCCGTACCACGCGCGGTGAAGAATCTTCATGGACCGCAATCCGCAAGCGCGTCGAAGCATGGGACTGCGCGATCGGGTGTGTGTGGCTGGAAACCTACTTTGAGCTGGGCAAGAAAGGCGCGAAGTTTTGGGATGACCTAGAGAAGCGAGTGCAGCCGCTGGTCGGCGATCTGTTCAATCAGCCTGCTGCTGAAAATATGGATGAGTTGATCGCCAAGACTGAACTCAAAGTGCAGACGCCTATACCGGCAGCGGTCGTAAAAAAAGCAGTTCCACGCAGCGCAATCGCAAAAGATGAATGGTCACAAAGGGGATTCAAATGAAATGTGGAGAGTCGGTGTTGAAGTTCATGGAAGAAACGCTGCGCGAGGTGATGGGGCCGGATAAGTTTGCTGACTCGGAGGCGCTTGAATTCAAATTACGCATTGCGCGTGAATATGGTGGTTCGGCCATATACATCCCCAAGGTAGATAGGGATGCACGTCGTGATGCCGTGTTGAGTGAATTCAACGGGAAGAACCGTAAAGAAGTATGCGCAAAGCACAATCTCAGCAAGGCGCAGTTTTACAGGATGCTGAAGGGTGAATGAAAAAGCCGTGCTACACCTGCCAGCATCGCCGCTGCAAGCCGGATCTGAAAAGTAAAGGCCATGCTGTTGCATGGAGTTGTGGGTTGAAAGACATCCGCTTTGGCTATCAGTTTCAATATGAGGCTGGTGAAAATATGCCGGATCGATGCGCGGATAGGTTACTTCCGTCTAAATAGTCTCATCTTCCCATGTAAATGAGACTCCATCCCTAGCACCATCGGCGAACCTGAATATCGAGGGTTTCTCCGATGGCTGCTCCAACTGCAACAGAAATGCGCGACAAGTATCTGACGGCCGAACTAGCGTTGCTCGATGGTAAAGAGGTCAGCTTCGGAGACCGCAAACTGCGCATGGAAGACCTGCCAAACATCATTGCTGGCCGCAAAGAATGGGAGCGTCGCGTCGCAGCTGAAAGCGCAAAGTCGAACAAGGCTCCTATGATTGGCGGTTTGGAGATGAAGGTCGCCAGCTTCAATAATTCAAACACCGGGCGGTATAGCAGATGAGCCGCTCAACACTAAACGCAATCGACCGTATTGTCGGATTTATTAGTCCAGAGCATGGCTTGCGCCGTGCTCAGATGCGTCGCATCTATGAAAAAGTATCTGCGCAATATGAAGCCGCCACACCATCACGCATGCGCAAGATGGCACGCGATCAGCGCCATCCTGACTTGCAAGTGCAGCAAGGCGCTGTAGCGCTGCGTACACTGGCGCGTAACTTAGAACAGAACCATGACATCGCGCGCGGTGCACTACGCGTTCTGGTCAATAATGTCATCGGTCCCAATGGTATCGGTATTGAACCGCAGCCGCGCCGTAAAAATGGAACCATCCATGCGGAGTATGCAAAGTCGTTGCGTGACGCATGGCGGGATTGGTGTAAATGCCCAGATGTGACGCAACGTTTCACCTGGTCTAAGTTGCAACGCATGATCGCCAAGACATGGTTCCGTGATGGTGAAGTGTTCACGCAAGGCCTGATCGGAAAAGTGCAATTCCTTGAGCACGGCACACGTGTTCCATTCTCGCTTGAGTTGTTCGAGGCCGACATGATCCCGATGGATTATGAAGACCAGAGCAAGAACATCCGCCAAGGCATTCAGCGTAATGCATGGGGAAAGCCAACTGGCTACTATGTCTGGAAGACCTTCCCTAATGATCGTGTATCGCTCACACGTAGCAATGACCTTAAATACGTTGAAGCATCACGTGTATTGCAACTGGCCAGTATCGATCGTATCGGACAGATGCGCGGTGTATCTGAATTCGCCAGCGTAATCACCAGACTTGAAGATATCAAAGACTACGAAGAGAGCGAGCGCATCGCCGCAAAGATCGCCGCATCACTGACGGCATATGTAAAAAAAGGCTCCCCGGATCTCTACGATCCAAATGCATCTGCTGAGAAAGATGCTGATGGAAATGCGATACCGCGTGAGATCTCATTCGGCCCTGGCACCATCATCGATAATCTTGGGCTTGGCGAAGAGATAGGTCTTATCGATTCCAACCGCCCAAACCCAAACGTAGTCACTTTCCGTCAAGGCCAATTGCGCGCCGTGGCAGCGGGTATCGGTGGCAGCTATTCCAGCATCGCACGTGATTACAACGGAACTTATTCAGCGCAACGCCAAGAGCTCGTAGAACAGTGGGTCAATTACGCCATCCTCACTGACGACTTTGTGGGCATGGAAGTGCAGCCAGTTTGGGAGTGGTTCGTCATGGCAGCGCATCTTTCTGGCGTTGTGCCTATGCCTGCCGATCTGGAGCCATTCAGCGAAGATGATGCACTATTCGTTGGGCAATCGATGCCATGGATTGACCCCATGAAGGAGGCTAACGCATGGCACCAGCTGGTACAGGATGGATTTGCAAGTGAAGTCGAAGTCATCCGCAAGCGCGGTGGTAACCCTCGTGACGTGATGGAGCAGATCGCTGCATTCCGTAAAGAGTCAAAGGATAAAGAATTGATATTTGGCTCGGATCTGGCGAATGAAAAAGTACAGGCTACGCCGCCAGCTTCTCCGGTCGATACGTCTGCACAAGATGCAAATGCATTAGCGCATCGTGAAGTGATGAGTGGTATTGCAGCAGGAATCACTGCGCTGGCTAGCCGCGAACAGCCGGCGCAGACAATAACTGTCAGCTCGCCAGAGATCCATAACCATATTGCAGCCACTCAAGTTACCGTAGAACCAGCAGCGGTGACTGTCGTTGCGCCCGAAGTGCACAACCATATCGCCGAGCCACTGGTGACGGTGGCAGTAACTAACGATGTACAACCTGCACCTGTTGTAGTGACACACCCGCAAAGCTCTACCCAAATCTATGAGCGCGATCCATCTACGCAAGAGCTTACAAGCGCCACAACCACATTCAATTTTGATAAGGAGTAGGCCATGCAATCAGTACAAGGCAGTCTGGTATTCATCGGCCTTAATACGCCGACGCCGCAAGTGTTCTTGAATGGCGCTGTCGTTCCAAACATCACCGAAGTTAAGGTCGATTGGGAATCTGACGAGCAGCGCGTGAAACTGAAGGTTTCCGCGTTATTGCCCATCCATGATGAGCTTCGCGCCGCTGGCGTAACCGTTAAAGTTGGAGGCCACCATGAGTGAGATCCTGACCGTTGTTCCACCTGATTGGCTTGAGATCCCAAACGCAAACCAGCTCATCGCTGACTCTGGCTACGAGGCTGGATACTGGACTGGCCTGATGTCCAATAAGGAGTGGGCGCAGTTCGAGACGCTTTACGAGACTCATCTGCCACCAAATGAATCGACTGATAACGCCTATATCTTGGGCGACTCAATCTTTGTACATACGTTCTCTACGCTTGCGTAAGGGGTAGCAGTGCCATTCCTCCGCGATTTCCAAGTGGCGTATGAGACAAGCACTGCTGATGGTGGCTTGACCATACCGATGTGCGACCACGCGATAGGCGACTTGATGATCGCCTACGTTGTGTCGGACACGGGTGCGCCTACTTGGAGCGGGCTTGGTACTGGATGGGCGCAACTGTTCGCCAATACAACTACTGGCATGTTCTGGAAGAAGGCCACTTCAGCAGCCGAGGCAGACTTTGTTGTGACTGGCTCGGTTGTTGAAACCTACTCAGGCATATTGGAGGTGTACGGTGATGCTTATGCAGATGCTGCGCCGACCGTATCTCAAACAACCGCGACGGGTGTACGCATAGCAATGCCGCAGCCAGTTACAGCGCGAGATAACTCTATCGTTGCTTACTTCCTAGCATCCACAGGCTCGAACGCTGGCATGTTCGGCGTTGAGTCGGATATGAGCCAGCTTGCAATCTCGGACGGTTCTGCCGAGGGTTGCGGCTCCGCGTGGGCATTGCAGAAGGTGGCTGGTACATCGACGCTTCGCTACATGATTGCGCCTGTATCTGTCACTCACAAGGTTGGTGTGGTCATCGCCGCCCCTATCGCTGGGGCGACGGTCATCCCGAATCACATCACCTCTGAGGGTTGCACCATCATCGACCCAAACGTGGGTACTGTAGCGTATGACGGAAATACCCCAATCGCTGCGAACACGGCAAACTTTGGGACTTCAATCGCTGGTAAGACTTGCAACTCAGCGACAGTGGCGGTGACTGCCGACATCGGGCTGGATGTGAATTCGTATCACGGCATGATGGGCATTACCAATGCCACCACCGCCAACCAGATGTCCGGCGCAAATATCGTTCTAGCTGCTGCTCGGTACAACATTGGCGCCGATACAAACATCCTGACTTCGATTCGCCGTGCAACCCCAAACGCTATCCAGACTGCAACGACGATCGCCTCTGGTCGTGGTGTGTGGATGGGGTTGCATTCGGGCGCAACAGCAGGGGCGAACTGGAAGGTATGGCAGATATACGCCAAGGATGTGCCGCAGGATTACGGCAACCCCGTTCCTGTCATCATCAACCCATCAAATACAGACACCATCGCCACCAACGGAACGCTATCAGCTACAGACGTTCGTCAGATAGGGCTGTGGCGCGGAGGTGTCGGCACTCTGACTGGTAAGGATTGCTTCGGCATGTTCTGGCAGATGGGGACGACAGTCGTATCGTCTGGAACTTACACGATGGATATGCCTGCGCTGAAGCGCCTCATCGCGGTTGATAAAGAGCGCCTGTCGGTAGTTCAGCAGGGCGCGAACCAGTACGTTGTGTATCAGAAGGTGCAGTTCGGTGATGGAACCAACCCAATCAACTTCCAAATTGATTCGGTGGCTGTCGAGTTCCCATCAAAGAAGAACGTGGCTGCTGGCCTCATCAACTTCAACGGCACAGACAACAGCTTGGGATTCATCTTTTACCCAAGCGCGACTGGCACTATCAAGATAACCAACTCGATTATCAACGGCGGCTCAAAGCAAGCGTTCCAAGTTCACGCCTCAGCCTCTGCTGCGGCAGCGTGGGACTTCAAAGGAACATCGCTGATCGGCATGGGTGATGTGCAGCTTCGTCCCGTATGGACTTGGACGCAGATGGTCTTCACCAACTGCTTGACCATTACGCAGAATGCTGCGGTGATTGATAACTGCACATTCAGCAACAGCAAGATAATCTCAGCCGCTTTGGGCGATATGGACAACATCACCAACTGCTCATTCACATCGAGCGGAACTGGTCATGCAATCGAGGTGTCTGGCACGGCAGCAACAATCTCTCTGTCTGGAAATACGTTCAGTGGCTACGCCGCATCCAATGGCTCGACTGGCAACGAGGCGATATTCGTCAACATCGCCAGTGGTACGGTGACTATCAATATCGCAGGGGGTGGATCAACACCATCTATCCGCACAGCAGGCGCTACAGTCAATGTGGTATCTGGCGCGACGGTGACATTCACTGGCCTGCCCACCGGATGCGACATCGTTATATTGACAGCAGGAACCAGCACGATACTGGCACAGGTTGATGCTCACGGAACTACGTCATACGCCTACGCATACTCTGGAACGCCGACGATTGATATTGGCTTCATCAAGGCGGGGTACGTCCCGTACTATATTCGAGGGTTGACGCTTGGCTCATCAGATGCATCTATCCCTGTATCACTAACAGCAGATCGTAATTACCAAGCATAAGGAGTATTACCATGGCAAAGATCACAAGCAAGGCATCACTCAACGTAGGAACCGAGATCGTTATCGACGAAACGGCCAAGACCATCCAGCTGCTTGCCGCAGGCAACTTAGTGTTCAAGGATGGCGTCACGCTGCAAGCGGTGTACTCAAAGCTGGTTGACTTGTGGGCGACATCGACCTACCAAGACTCGCCTTTCCCAATGTACGCGATTGACGCACTCTCTGGTCAGTTCCAGATCGGTACGGATGGTGCGACATTCTCAGGTTGGAATTGGGCTGACGACTCTACCCGTAACGCACTGCGCGATGGTGGCTGGTCTGAATACTCATCCGCTGGCGTATTGAATGCTCAATACGCAGGATTTATCGGCTTGGGTTCTATCACTCCGGCAACTACAGTGCAGCCTTACTACCACTTGGATGCAGCAGACGCTCCAACCAATTTCCCGTTCACAGACCAGTTCAATGTAGGCGTGAAGGTGTTTGGCGATGCAACTCATGGTAACTTCGACAAGCGTACATTCGCAAAAGCATTTGCGCGAGAGTACGGTAAGAAGTTCAAATCATCCGTTCTTGCTGATACAGGTGCGACGGGTACTGGCGCCAACAAGGTCAACTTCCTTGTGTCAAACGAAGATGACTTGAAGATCACAACGCTGTTGGGCGCGGTTCAAGCTACAGGTGATGCGGCGATGGCTGGCGCTCCTTACTCTGGCATCACAGTCAGCTACTACACGCTGAACCAGACTCGCACCATTGCTGGTGTATCTCGTAACTTCAAGATCATCATCGATGGCAACAACGCGACGCTGGAGCAGATCTACGCCAAGATCCAATACCTACTTCGCCAGAACAGCAACATCAACGCGGCAGGAACGGCTGGCTCTGTTACTGGCAAGACGGCATCAGATTTACTGGCATTCGTGGGTGATACGCTGGTCACATCGACATCGGTGTATGTCGATAACATCTTGCCAGCCGATAGTAACCGTATCGAGTTCTATGACGATGGCGGCGTGAAGCGTACCAACCTTTACACAGCAGCGGGAACGATGAGCTTCAACAGTGTTCTGGTGGGTGCTGGCTCTAGCTACCGCCTGATGTTCTCCGCACCTCCTGGTGCTGGCAATGACTACGGCGAGGCTGGTGCAATCACTGTTGTTGATGCAAGCAGCAATCCAATCACAGGCACGATCAGCTCAGGATCGATCGCCTTCACCTTCGACTATGACGGCGACACATTGGGGGGAACTGCTGGTACTGATAAGGCGGTGACGTTGATCGGTATCCGCCCAGGCTCAGGCAAGTTTGCAGTGGCAACCGGCACGCTATCTCGCTCGAAAGGTATCAGCCTGTCACTCGTTGCTGAAGCTGACCGCGTGTACGCATAAGGAGTAGCCAGTGGCACTCTCCTTTGATGGTTCGACAAAGATCATCTCCCTATCGCTGGGTACGACTTCACTTACGTGCGTGGAGATGTACTCGGCATGGGTAGATTGGGTCGCCCTGTCTGACAACATCAAGTGGCTTCCTGCCTTTCGTACGGTTGGCGGAGATGCGATCACTGCTACGCAGAATCTTGGTGTGACGTTCTTTATCACGAACGGCTGGCGCGTTAGGCCGCAAGAAGCGAACCATCGTCTGACGTTGGATGGAAACCTCTACACCGATCCGTCAGGCGATAGCCCATTCGTGCCGACTCTAGGTTCGTACAACGTCACCATCGAAACTAAAGTATCGAGCCTTGTGGACTCATCGGTGGCTCGTCTTGATACGGACAACATCAAGTATCAGATCGAGTCCATGCGGCCAACACACCAAGGTTTTGGAAGTCAATTCTATGTGTCTCCGCAAGGTTCTGACTTGGCTGATGGCGCCGGGCCGACAACGCCTGTACTGACCATAGCGAAGGCGCTTGAGCTATGTGTATCTGGTCGCGGCGATACGATAACCATTCTGGCACCGAGCGCCGGACAGGTTACGTTCGCTGAGACTGTGGTAGTTGATAAAGAGGATGTTCACCTGCGCGGCCCTGGCCGTGGCGTGATAATTCAGTCTCCAACTGGCAACTCGCTGACAATCAATTCTGATAACTGCTCTGTGTCTGGTTTATTCGTCAAGACCGCCGTGGGTTCAAGCCATGACGGAATCGTTGTCAATGGCAAGTTCTGCAAGTTAGATAGTCTGTACCTTGTTGGTGCGGATACTGGCGGCGTTACTCCTATAGGAACTGGCAACGGTATCCACTTCAGGGGCGGCGACTATCACAAAGTATTCAACTGCGTCATCGAGAAGTTCGGCGGGGACGGCATCAAATTCACTGACGCAGGGCTGGCTTCCGGCGCTCCGCGCGAAGTCGTTACATACAACACTCAGGTCTACTTCAACCGTCAGCATGGCGTGAATATCACAGGTGCAAGCTCGAACAGTACGCGTATGAACGTCTTCGAGAACAACCAGATCGTTCACAACTCTGGATACGGTGTTTACATTGGTGCGAATACTCAGCGCAACATGATTCATTCTGATAACTACATCAAGGACAACGGAACCTATCCGTCTGGCGCAGGTGGAACCGAGGTCTATTACGTTGCTGACGCTACGACTGATGCGATGATCGATAACATGGCCGACACAATGCCAGCAGCTGTTGCCAGTGCGACGTGGGGTAAGGAGGTCGAGGGCGCATTCACAGCCGAGCAAGTATTGCGTATCGTCGCTGCCGCACTTGCTGGTGAGCGCGTAGGCCTTGGAACGCCAACTGAGACATACAAAGCCTTGGGGGGGTCTGCTACCCGCATCAGCATAACACCGGATGCTGCCGGAAACGGTACGCCTATAATTAATGGCGCTGCTTAAAGGACGGCTATTTTCAGGTGCGCTCTTCTTTGGAGCATTGCTTGGTTTGCAGTCAGTGCAGACGCCTGTACCTCAATATCAGCGTGTTGGCGGTGGCAGTCGTCGGCGCGGTCGTCGCATACTTATTCAACCTAACGATCCTATCCAGATAGAATTCTTCCCGCTGGTGCCGCAACACGAGAATGTCATTCCGTTAATTCCTATCTCAACCCCAGTCCGCACTAAGCTGCAACGTAGACGCGAAGAAAATATTTTGCTAGCTGCTTAAATAGTCTCATCTTTGCATGTAAATGAGACTCCACACCTAAGACACTGCGCACACTCAATCGATTGGAGTGTGCCTCATGTCTCAAGCAAACCAACAAGCCAAGTGGTACAGCATCCGCTCTCGCGCATCGGCGCAGGGTGTCAAAGCTGCCTCAGCAGAGATCCTGATCTACGGTGACATCGGCGAAAGCTGGTACGGCGATTCCGTGCTGGCAAAAGATTTTGTTAAAGAGATCGCCGCCCTTGATGTCGAAGCTATCACCATCCGCGTCAACTCCTACGGCGGTTCCGTCACTGACGGTATCGCCATCCATAACGCCATCAAGCGTCACAAAGCGCACGTCACGATCGTCATCGATAGTGTGGCCTACAGCATCGCTAGTTTGATCGCGATGGCGGGTGACACGGTAGAGATGGCAGAGAACGCCTTGCTTATGGTGCATGCGCCATGGGGAAGCGCATCGGGCAATAGCGCTGATATGCGCGAATACGCAGACATGCTTGATACCTGGGCTGATGCGATGTCCACTAGTTATGCATCAAAGACGGGGCGCGACAAAGCAGAGATGCTGGCGCTGCTGACTGATGGAGTCGATCACTTTTACACCGCACAACAAGCCATCGATGAGAAGTTCGTCGATGCCATCGTTACGGCCATGCCATTGGCCGCCAGCCTTGACCGTACAGCACTTGCTGCACGTTTCAAAACCTTGCCGGGTTCTTCCGGTGAGGTAATCGCGGCAGCCGCCGCAACAACCTCCAAGGAGACCGATATGCCCGGAGCAAACCAACCGGCGGCAACCGCACACGCTGCCGCTACCAAAGACGCCGATATCCAAGCTGCCGCAACTGCTGCTGTACAGGCTGAAGCGCAGCGTCGTACCGATATCAAAGCCGCATTCACCAAGTTCGGTGGTGTGGAAGGTATTGTTGAACTGCAATCTGCATGCGAGAACGATATCGCCTGCTCAGTGCAAGACGCAAACACAAAACTACTGGCCCACTTGGGCAAAGGCTCTGCGCCGATCGCGGGCGGATATGCTGTGATGCTGGAAGATTCGCGCGACAAAGCGCGTGCTGGTATGCAGGCTGCCATCATGGCTCGCGCCAATCTGGCTAAGGATGATCGCGCTAACGCATTCCGTGGCTACTCGCTGATGGACATGGCGCGCGAATGCCTAGCGGCAGAGCGCGTTGATGTGCGCGGAAAGAGCAAGCTGGAAGTGGTGGCTGCTGCCTTCACCTCTACCAGCGACTTCCCGCTGATACTGGCAAACGTAGCTGAGAAGGCCATGCTGAAAGGCTACGACGAATCCGAAGAGACCTTCCAGTTGTGGACATCGGTTGGCACGTTGACTGACTTCAAGGCGGGCCGTCGTGTTGGTTTGAATGACTTCCCAACCTTGCTTGAAGTCAAAGAAGGCGCCGAGTACAAGTTCGCTACTGTCGGCGAACGTGGCGAGACAGTGCAACTGGCTACCTACGGTCGCAAGTTCATGTTGACCCGTCAGGCCATCATCAATGATGACTTGGATGCATTCAGCAAGATCCCGTTGGGTATGGGGCGTGCAGCGATCCGTACTGTTGGAGATTTGGTATATGCCATCCTCACCAGCAATCCGAACATGGCAGACAGCAAGGCACTGTTCCACGCAGACCATGGCAACCTGCCTACCGCAGCCGCTATCAGCACTGCCAGTGTCGATGCCATGCGTGTAGCGATGGCCAAGCAAAAGGCGGGCGGCGGTGCGTTGAATATCAAGCTAGCCAAGCTGATCGTTCCGGTAGCGCAGGGCGGCACTGCTCGCGTAGTCGCCAATTCCGAGTTCGAAGTTGGCGCCACTTCCACTACCAAAAACAACACCACTCCAAACAGCGTGCGCGGCACATTTGAGGTCATTGAAGACGCTCGCTTGGATGTGGCCAGCGCATACAACTGGTACGGCAGTGCGAATCCAGGCGTTACCGACACCATTGAGGTCAGCTATCTCGATGGTGTGCAGACGCCAACACTGGAACAGCAAGGCGGCTGGGATATCGATGGCGTTGAATTCAAGGTACGCCTCGATGCCGCAGTCAAGGCGCTGGATTACCGCACCATGGCAAAGAACGCCTTCGCAGGCTAACCAATGACGGCGGCGCACTCAGCGCCGCCTGAACAAACTTAAGTTCTAAGGAGAACGACATGGCAAAGAACTACGTAAAAGAAGGTGATGTACTCGATCTGACTGCGCCCTACGCGGTCAGCTCTGGCGATGGCGCGCAAGTGGGTAGCGTCTTCGGTGTTGCAGTAAGTGACTTGGCAAATGGTGTTGCTGGCCCGTTCGCACGCAGCGGTGTATTCGATTTGACTGCGCTGTCTACGGCAACTGGCGCACAAGGTGCAAAGGCTTACTGGGATAACGCCAACAAGCGTGTCGATACCGACAGCACGGTGGGTATCCTCATCGGCGTGCTGGAAGACGCAAAGGCCAATGGTGAAACCACCGCTCGCGTCGTGCTGAATGAAGCGGTATCGGATGCATCTGAAGGTCCGCAAGCGGCTGAAGCCGACATCGCAACTGCTGACGCTACCGATCTGGCATCCGCTGTCGCATTGGCAAACGCAAACAAAGCAAAGATAAACGCGTTGTTGGCAAAGCTGCGTGCGTTCGGCGTAATCGCTGCTTAATGCCATGAGTTTCGCCGCCCTCGAAGTCCGTACTAATGCTGCTGCGTTCGCCAAGCTGGCGAACGTGACGGCAACGGTCAGCGGGGGTGTGGCGATACCCGGCATCTTTGATAAGCCCTATGCAGAGTTCGGCATGGTAGCTGGCAACAAACCGGTGCTGAAGTTGCTTGAATCGGATGCGCCAAGCGTGGCAGAAAACGCCAGCATCACCGTCAGCGGGCAAACCTCAAACTTCAAGGTTTCCGGCGAACCGCAGCGCGATGGTGTTGGTGTGGTCACGCTGGAGCTGAGGGTTGTCTGATGGCGCATGCACGTACAGCGATCAGGTCTGCGCTAGTGGTAGCACTCACTGGGTTGTCAACAACGGGTGTGAATGTATTCCCGAACAGGGCTTACCCAAAAGGAGATGGCAATCTGCCATGCCTGCTGGTGCTGACCAACGATGAATCGGAGATAGGCGAAGACTTCAATGGCAACTCGACGTTGGAGCGTCAGCTCGAACTGCAAGTGCGCTGTGTAGCAAAAGAGAGTGACGAGGCGGGTGACAAGCTCGACGACAAGTTGGATGCCATGATCGCTGAAGTCGAAGTAGCGATGAACTCGGCAGGCACGCTGGGCGGCAAGGTAAAGGACATCAGTGCGCCAAAAAGTATTCGTGTCGGACTAGATGATTCGTTGGATCAGCCGGTCGGCATCGCAGAGGTTAATTTTGTAGTGACGTATTCAACCAAGGCCGGTACGCCCGGCACACCTTTATAGGAGAGCATCATGAGTGACGCAGCCGTCTGGAGCAAAGTAGGAGTCGATATTCAAACCGCACTGGGCGTGTCGCTGACCGTGTCCGGCATCAGTAAAGCCAATCCGGCAGTGCTCAGCTATGCCGCTGGTGATACCGACCCATCAAATGGGGATTACTTCCTGATCGAATCCACTGGAATGGGGCAGATCAACAACATGGTGGTGCGCGTATCTGCTGTAGATGCTACTGCAAATACCTTCGAATGTGACGGTTTGGATAGCACCAGCTTCGACACCTTCGTTTCTGCTACGGCCAAGAAGATCACCTTCGGTAAATCGTTCGCCACCATGATGGATTTCTCTGTCACCGGTGGTGATGCTAAATATGCAGACAACTCTGATATGCATAGCGAGATGGATTCTGAGATGCCTGTCGGCTTCACCGTGCTGAAGGCTACTTCCAACAATAGATTCATCCCGACAGATGCGGCATTACTTGAGGCTCAATCTGCAAGCCGTGCCAAGACATCCCGTGCTGTATTAATCAAATTCTCCAATGGTTCAAAGGTGGCGGGCAATGTTTATGTCAGCGCTCCGATGGTGCCGACTGGAAACAAGGGGGCTGTTGTACAGACGCCTGTATCGCTGAGCTTCAAGGGTTTCCCTAGCGCTTGGGCGAGCTAACCCATGATCAGGCTCACGCCCAATCCGACATTCACTAAGGAAGTACCCGTGAATCTGCGCGGTGTGGATACGTATGTACAGGCGCTATTCACTTTCCGTGCAGTCGAGGTGAAGCGGGTTGTATCTCTGCTGGTGCTCACGCGCTTATATGAGAAAAGTTGGTTTGTGCGTGGATGGGAATGGCTGAAGCTGTGTGTGAAGTTGCGCAAAGTGGCGACAGGGTTGGACGTACTCGATCAGATGATCGTGTCTTGGGATGAAGGTGAAAGCGGGTTTGACATGCCGTACAGCAAAGAAGCGCTACTGCTGTTGCTCACCAAAGACCCAAGCATGATGGTTCATATCCCGCTGGCATATTTTGCGGGGCTGCAAGAGGAAAAGTTAAAAAACTGAAGGGCGTCGCCCGCGCGCTGTATGCGAGCGACGCCAAGCCAAAGCAGGATGGGCTACTTGCCAGAATCGGCGAGGTGATCGGGCAAGGCGTGGAAGAGGTGACTGAATGCTGGCCGGAAAACTGGTTGGCGCTACAGATCTTCAGCGCGCTTGGTACTCAGTGGAATGTGGCTTATGGCGGATATGTCGGGCTGCGCTACGAAGCGATGCCGCCAATCTTTGAAGCCTACAGCATCAGGAAAAAGAAGCGCGCAGAGATATTTGCATCGCTGCGCATCATGGAAAACGAAGCATTGAGTGTGATCAACGAGCGCTGACATGGCCGATACCAAAATCAGAATCAGTGCAGAAACGGCAGACGCAGAGCGTGCACTCAAATCGTTTGGCACCTCGATCACTGGGTTGCGCGGCAACCTGGTCTCATTCGCTGGTGTATTGGGCGGTGCAGTCAGCATAGGCGCATTCGGCAGCTTCATAAAATCCAGCATCGATCTGCAAGATAATCTTAGCAAGCTCAAGCATGCCTACGGCATCACTGCGCAAGAAGCCGCAGGTCTCAAGTTCGCATCAGAACAAAATGGTACAGAGTTGGATGTGGTGGGTAAGGCTGTCAAGGAATTGATGGTCAATATGTCCAAAGCGCCTGGCACATTCGAGAAGCTTGGAATCAATGCAAAAACGGCGACCGGCGCACTGGCGCAAGTCGCAGATATCGTCGAAAAACTTCCCCCTGGACAAGAGAGAGTCAACTTCCTGGCAGAAGTGATGGGTAAGAAGCTTGGGCCGGAAATGGCTGAGTTCCTTAGCCAAGGTGGGGCATCGCTGCGTGAATACATCAAGCGCGGTCAGGAGGTTTATAAGGTCACTGATGAAAGCGCTGCTAAGGCGAAAGAATACAAGGATCAGATGGCTGAGCTTGATGCGCGCATGTCCGGTGTTGGTGTTGCTATTTCAAGCCGTTTATTGCCTGGCTTGGTAGAGGCTTCAAAAGCGATGAACGATGCAGCTGAGAAGGGGGGCTTGCTGAAGGCGGTCTGGATCGGCTTGTCTGCAATGGTTAGAGTTCCTTATGACTTATTGATGCCGCCTGATAATTTGAAAGAGCAGCTCAGCGATCTGGGGCGAATCAAGGAGCAGCAGGCTATTGTCGATGCGCTTACCAGAAAAGTGAATGGCGGTTGGGGAGAAACGAAGACGGCTAGATTAAAGGCTGAATTGAAGACCGAGCAGGAGAAGCTCGATCTGCTGATCAAATACGCCGCAGATCAAGAAAAAAAGAAGCCTGTCGAAAAGCCAAAAACAACTACCAACATATCTAGTGTTTTCAAAGACTCCGGCAAGGGCGATGCCATCGTAGATGGTCTGCGCACCGACTATGCCAATGAGATATCAAAGCGCCAGCGCGGCATGGAGATCATGTCTGCTATGGATAGGCAGCATGCAGATAACCTAGAGCTTGTCACCGAAAAAGCATCCCGCGCCCGCGAAAAACTGGCTGCACTAAATATCACTAAAGACGAAGCCGCAGTCAAGACAAAGCAGATCGCGGATGAAGAGAAAAAGGCGATGGAGTCGATGGAGCAGCTGCGCCTGCAAATCGAAAAGAATAACTCATCGTGGGAATACGGGGCTCGGGTTGCGCTGCAAAGCTATTTGGACGAAGTCAACAATGTCGCAAAACAAAGCGAAGCTATGTTCGGTCGCGCCTTCAAAGGCATGGAAGATGCGCTGGTGCAATTCGTACAGACTGGAAAGCTAGACTTCAAAAGTCTGACTGATTCCATCATCGCAGATCTCATTCGTATCCAGATCCAGCAAAGCATCACGGGCCCGCTGGCGGGCTTGGCTGACATTGGATTCAAAAGATTGTTTGGAAGTTATGGCGACACTGCTGGTGTGGCTGCGGGCGTTCCTCGCTTTGAAGGTGGCGGATTCACTGGTGCAGGCTCACGCTCTGGTGGTATCGATGGTCGTGGCGGTTTCCCTGCCATCCTGCATCCGAATGAGACGGTCGTGGATCATGCGCGTGGACAGCTCATGCCAGCGCTTTCCGCGCAAGGTACGGCGCAGATCGTCATCCAACAACCCATCACCATTGATGCGCGTGGTGCAGATGCTGGGGTGGAGGAGCGCATCCGCGCCATGATGCCAGCCTTTCTGATGGAGAACCAACGCATCATCGTGGCATCGGTGCAGTCAGCGCAAGCTGCAAAGGGTAGGACATTATGAGCGGCGCATTCCCAACCACTGCGCGTCAGCCATCCTCTCCAGTCATCATTCGCTCAGTCACGCCAACGCGCGTTTCGACCTCGCACAGCATGAAGCGTCAAGCCCGCAGCCGAGGTGCTCAGCGTTTTGGGTTCCGTTTGTCGTGGCGCAATCTGAAGCGTGCCGAATACCAGATTATTGATGCCTTCCTCTCCGCGCAGCGTGGGCAGTTCGAGAACTTCACAATCATCTTGCCGATCCATTCCGCACCACTCGGTTCGTGGGCAGGTGTTCCGGTCGTCAATGGTGCGAATCAATCCGGTCGCAACCTGTCTGTCTCTGGCTTCGCTGCTTTGCAAACGGTCGCCAAGGCGGGAGATTTCTTCAAGCTCGCGAGCGGAGCTAAGGTCTACAAGCTCACACAAGATGCCGTATCTGATGCAGTCGGTATCGCCACACTGGTATTCGAGCCAGCCTTGATAGCCACCCCAAGCAATGGCGAATCCATCACCAGCACCAATGTTCCGTTCACTGTCGCGCTTGCGTCTGATATGCAGGAATCTCCTGTTCGCTCCGGCGGAACTTACGACATCGATGTAGATGTGGTCGAGGACGTTTAATCATGTCACGTACCGTCACCCCCGCTTTCCTCGCCGAGTTACTCAAGTCGCGCAACGAACCCTGCTATCTGATCGAGGTGTATTTCGACTCCGTCACCTATCGTATGACAGACGCCTGGCGCGACATCGTATACGGCGGCTTCATCTACAATGCACAAGGGCACTTCCTCGGCTTCAGTGGGATATCTGAGACGCTGGATATGTCCATCCCCAGCATCACCCTCACGCTTTCTGGCATCGATCAAAGCTGGATAGCGCATGCGCTCACACTGGATTATCTAGACCGCCGCGTGGTTATCTATAAAGCATTCATCGATTACGTCAACGGCGCGGTCGATGCGCCGCTTGTCATCTTTGATGGTCGCATCGATACCATGCCCATCGCAGACGATCCTGATGCGGGAACCACCACCGTCGCCATCATCGCCAGCAACCAGTTCAAGGATTTCGAACACACTTCAGGTCGTCACACCAACGATGAAGATCAGCAGATGTACTTCACTGGTGACAAGTTCTTCGAATACGTTCCGCAGCTCTCGCAGTCGCGCCAGATCCAGTGGGGGCCAAAGTGACCATCGTCTATCAAGCCGAGCACATCGCCGACATTCAGGCCGAACTGCAAGTGCTGGCCGAGTTGGAATACGCCGAACTGGGGCAGCCGTTTCCATTGGTACCGGATTGGCAGCGCCTGCGCGATCTGGAATCCAGCGGCAAAGTGTTCATGCTCACCGTACGTGATGGTGACATCGATGGTGCGGCAAGCCTTATCGGCGCGAACGTAATGATCGTTGATACCCACATCCACTACGCCAGCACCAAGGTCGCATTCAACGATGCCATCTTCTTGCGTGCAGAACACCGTCGCGGTCGCATTGGAAGCAAGCTCATTCAATACACCGAGTTCGCATTGAAGTCGCACGACGTGCAGGCTATCTATTACCACGCCAAGCCGAGCAACAATCTTGGCGCGTTGCTGAACAGCATGGGTTATGGCGCATGCGAGACCGTGCATAGAAAGGTGGTGGCTTAAATGGCTGTCAGCCTTATTGCTACCGCCGTCTCTATGTCGAATGCGGCCGTCGCCATCAAGTTCATCGTCACCGCCGCTGCGATGGTCATCAACTACGACAAGGCGCAGGCAAAAGCTGCACAAGCCGAAGCCGCATCTCAAGCGCAGATGGCGGCTGCGGCCGCGCGCGGGGTGCTGCTAAATATCAATGGCAACATCGAAGCCATCCCTGTCATCTATGGCAAACGCAAGATCGGCGGAATACAAACATTGGTCGAGGTATCTGGCGCATCCAATGAATACCTGCACGTCGTACTGGTGCTGGGCGAGAGCGAGATCTCCGCCATCAATGACATCCAGATCGATGATGTGCCGTGGACTGATGTGCGCTTCAGCGGATTGGTCAGCATCGAGCAACACCTCGGAACTGATGCCCAAGCCGCCAGCGCATCGCTGATCGCAGACATTCCGTCAAAGTGGACAGCAGAGCACAAAGGCAGTGGTATCGCCTATCTGGTGTGCAAGTTCAAATATGACCGCAGCGCCTATCCATTCGGCCTGCCCACTGTCACCTCGGTGCCGGATGGTCGTGTCGTGTACGACCCGCGCAGCGGCCTGTATATATTCAGCGATAACCCGGCATTGGTAATACGCGACTACCTCACCAACGAACGCTACGGTCGCGGCGTCGCTGTCGCCCTAGTAGACGATTCCAGCTTCATCGTGTCTGCGAACTACTGCGATGAGATGGTGGATATTCCCGGTGGTACGCAGAAGCGTTACACCTGCAACGGATTGGTAGATACCGGCCTTACCGTATACGAGAACATGAAGAAGCTGCTTACCTCGTGCCGTGGCTCGCTGGTATTTAGCGGCGGCAAGTACAAGCTGGTGCTGGATAAGCCTACCGTATCGACCTTTGCTTTCACTGAAGACAATATCGTTGGTGCATGGGAGATCCGTCCGCCCTCACGCCAAGAGAAGTTCAACCGCGTCACTGCCACATTCAATAATCCAGACAAGAACTGGCAGCCTGACTTGGCGATTCAGCAATCCGTCCCGTATCGCATTGCAGATGGCGGAAAAGTGATCGAGGCAAAGATAGACCTCCCGTTCACATCGGATATGTATAGAGCGCAACAGATAGCGCAGCAGGAGCTGAAGCAATCGCGATTCGGCACCACGGTTCGCTTCCGCGCGTTTCAGGAAGGGTTGCAGTGCGATGTGGGTGATGTAGCTACCATCACCCATAGCACGCCTAACTGGAACGGCAAGACTTTCCGCATCCTCAATCTGAATCCGCTCGACACCGATGAAGTCGAAGTGGTGTGCCGCGAGTATGACGACTCGGTGTACACCCTTGACCCGCTCACCGCTTATTCCGCCACGGCTGCGGCCAGCCTGCCTGATGCTTCCACCATCAGCATGCCGGGCAATCTGGATGTGGTGGAGACGCTGTATCACACCAGCGGCAGCGTGGGTGTGCGCAGCCGCGCCTCGGTGAGTTGGACTGCGCCTGCCGACCCCTATGTGTTGAACTACGAATTGGAATATCGCCGTGATTCTGGCGCGTGGGTGGAGGTGTTCAACATCCGTGGTACGACCATCGATATCGATGATCTACCTGTCGGCATGTACGAGTGGCGTGTGAAGACGGTGAACATCTTGGGCGTGTCGTCAGCGTATTCCGCCATCCGCAAGGTGCCGTTGTATGGATTGGTCGCCGCACCGGCAGATGTGGTCGGCTTCAGTTTGACCTCGATCAGCGGGCAAGGTCGTGCCGCGTGGGATCTGCATCCAGACCTCGATGTGCGTATCGGTGGCCGCATCCTGTTCCGTTGGTCTCCTGCACTCACGATGGCTACTTGGCAGAACGCAGTGCCTATCGGCGAAGCCAACGGTGATGCGATGACGGTGATGCTGCCATTGCTCACGGGAACCTATCTGGCGCGCGCCGAAGACAGCACGGGCAATCTGAGTGCTACCGATGCATCGTTCGTCGCCAGCGAGGCATTGGCGACCGGCTGGACGACCGTGGCCACCAGTACGCAACAACCCGTCTTCTCGGGTACGAAGACCAATCTGGCCGCCGTGGATAGCGCCATCAAACTGTCGAGCAGTACCTTGTGGGATGACGTGCCGGGGCTGGTCGATTCGTTCGGCCCCTTGGTCGATAACATCGGCGGTGTGATGGCATCCGGTACGTATGAGTTCGATGCACCGATGGACTTCGGCACGCTGGCCGTGCGCAAGCTCACCGCCAACATCGCCTCGACCAGCTTTGAGACGGGCGACCTGTTCGACATGCGCAGTGGGCTGTGTGATTCATGGGGCATGTTCGATGGTGCAGAGGTGCTCGACTGCATCGCCAAGCTCAATATCGCCCTCTCGGACGATGCGATCACCTATGGCCCGTGGTTCCCTTTCATGTCGGGCGAATTCGATTGCATGGCAGCCAAGTTCAAGCTCGATGTCGAGAGCGGTAGCACCACCCACAACATCTCAATATCTCAACTAAGCGTGACCGCGCGCATCGCGGCATAAGGAGAATATATGCAACACGATATGGTCATTGATAACCAGTACGCTGCGCAGATGCGGGGTGACATCAACAACGCCATCCAATCATTGGCAACCTTGAGTGAAGGTGCTGCCGCACCCACCATCACCTACGCCAATATGCTGTGGGCAGATACTACAGCGGGTCTGCTGCGCAAACGCAACAGCGCCAATACAGCGTGGGGCATCGTCGGCCCGCTGAATGGCGACTACGGCATGAGCTTCCCAGCGGGTACGCGCATGCCATTCAACCAAACCGCCGCACCGACAGGCTGGACGAAGGACACTACCGCAGGGTTGAACGATACCGCCATGCGTATCGTGACGGGGGCGGTGGGGAGTGGGGGTTCGGTTGCGTTCACAACGGCGTTCGCTAACCAGTCGGTAGGTGCAACAACGAACACATTTACTTTTGGTGCAACCACACTGGCAACCTCGCAAGTTCCTAATCCAGCCATCGAGACGTATGGTTCCACGGGCGCAGGCGGATTTAATGCTGGTCAAGCAAAGGCTCCGTACTATTACAACGACCCAGTAGTACCTGGACAGGGAGCTGGTGGTGTCAATGGCACTAATAACGTAAACGGGTGGAATGCTACAACATTCCAAGCACTAAACCAGCAAGGCTCGACTAGGTTTGGTAATGGAGGCGGTTCTCACACCCACACCCTAACGATGGATGCGCACGCACACACCATCAACCTCGCTGTGAAATACAACGACTTCATCATCGCGAGTAAAAACTGATGGCTAATATCGACAAGATCATCTGTCCATTGATGGGTAGCAAGTGTATCGAGGATGGCGCGGTGGTGATGGTGGAGGGTAAGCCTGAGATGCACGCTTGCCGCTTCTGGGTATACGTACACGGCAAAGACCCGCAGACAGGTACAGACATCAAGAACGGTGATTGTGCCCACGCTTGGACACCTGTGTTGCTGATCGAGAACAGCAAGATGCAGCGCGAGACTGGTGCGGCAGTAGAGAGCTTCCGCAACGAGATGGTGAAAGCAAACCAATCCAACCTAGCACTGTTGGCCTTGGCTGCTAGCGGTCAGCCGAATCAACTAAAACTTATTGAAGGAGATCAGACATGAGAATCGTTATTGTCCCAGCCGACGGAATGATGGGTATCGATGGAGACTTCCGTCATATATCCGGCCTGCCCGCGATGTTCCCATTAGTGCATGCTGTGCAGTGGTATGGCGAGCAGGGCGAAGTGGAATTCACTGACGGTACGCCGAATGAACCCATCACTGATATCGCCGCGATTCAAGCTGCGGTGGATGCGTGGAATCTGCTGACGCCACCGCCACCAACCGCCGCTGAGTTGCTGGCTGCTGCCAAAGAGACGCAGATCTCGACAATCGAGGCCGCCTACACCGCCGCCGTGTCTGCCGACATCGCCTTCCTCAGCACTACCTTCCAAGCGGATACCGCTTCACAAGCCCTCATCTCCTCGGTGCTGGTTGCCAGCGGTGGTGCGTTGCCAGCGGGTTTTGTGTGGTACGACGCCACTAACCAACCAGTCGTAATGACGTATGCAGAGCTGCAAGGCTTGGCGGGTTCTATCCTGATGCGTGGCCAGCCGCTGTTTGGTCAGAAGCAAACACACAAGGCGGCGATTCGTGCGGCAACGACCATTGCCCAAGTTGAAGCGGTGGTGTGGTGAGCCAGTTCACCATCCCCGTCGATCTGCGCATGTTGCAGGGTGGCGAGTGGGAACTCATCACCGGCTTCGACTACCATGTTGGCAAGCTCCCCAGCGAAGACGTGATCACCGTTCCCGCTGGATTCACTACCGACCTCGCCAGTGTGCCGCGTCTGTTTTGGAGCGTCCTACCGCCCTTCGGCGAATACGCCAAAGCCGCCATCCTGCATGACTGGTGCTACCGCAATTCAATCGGTAGCAAGCGTTACGCCGACGATGTATTCATGGAAGCGATGACCGTGCTGGGCGTAGCCAAGTGGCGGCGCGTGGTGATGTATTGGGCGGTGCGGGTGTTTGGGAAGGGTAACTACAAGTAGTTTTTTTGAATTAGGAAAGGGGATATTTGTGGCAGAACCGCATTCAACCGTAATAGCTGGCGCACTCACGGGTGCAAGCATCAGCAGCGTGACCATCTTGCTCGGCGCGCAGATCGATGCGCTGGCAGTCGGGCTGATAGCCGCGATCTTGGCATCGATCTGGATGGAGACGATTGACAACAAACGTAAAGCCGCATCGGCAGTATTGCTGTCGGCGTTGCTGGCTGGGTATGGGTCACCCGTTGCGGCTGGCTGGCTGACTTCTAGCGTGAGTGGAATCGCCAGTTCAGATTCACTTCGCCTATTGTTGGCGGTGCTGATTGGGCTGGCCTCTCCGCGCATGGTGCCAATGGCTATGCGCGCATTCGGTAAGCGTATCGGAGGGCAGCCATGAGCATGAATCTCATCCTCACATTGGTATTGCTTGGAGGTACGGCGGTGGTGCTGGGTCGCAGCATTGAGCTGGCCTCGTTATTGAGTCGCAAGCATTGGACGGGGCATACGTTTCAGTTTGCAGGGTTTTCGCTGTCAGTCGCTGTCACATCGGGTGGTGCGATGGGTACGTTGTTCGGGTGGCAATACGGGCCGGTGTTGTTGCTGGCTGGTATTGCCGGGTGGATGTTGTTTGATAGGAGGTTGTGATGCTCAGAAATTATCGGTTTTTGGCGATGTGGCTGCCCGGTGTGGCGGTGTTGGCGTGGTACTGGATCACCGACCCGAATGGCGGGGCGGAGACGATGTCTCGCGTGCAGTACGCAGCATGGCTGTGGGTGATGCTTGGGCTAGTGTATCTCGCACGACGGGCGTTCCATCCAGAGGCAAGATCAGCGCAGGCTTATCGCAAGGCGATGGAGCACCCAATCGGTGCGGGTCTGGTATTTCTTGGCTTGGCCATGCTGACCGGTATGTTGTTCCTGGCATTCGCTGCGCGCGCCACGGCATCGGAGTTGCCGTCTGGGGCGGTTAAATATCTGCCAGTCCTAAATTTAGAATTGCAGAAGCATTGGATGAATGCGCCGCTGCGGTCGTCCGTGGCGGCACAGGTAGAGCAAGAGACCTGTGTACGGCTCACATCCAAGCGGTGCTGGAGCCCGACCACCGAACTGAAGACTGACCGCGAGTATGGATTCGGCCTCGGGCAACTTACTATCACACCGCGCTTCAACAATTTCAATGAGGCGCGAAAGCTGGATGCTAGCCTGCGCGATTGGGCGTGGGAGGATAGATATGATCCGGCCCGTCAACTGCGGGTGATGGTGTTGATGGACAAGGGCGGGTTCAACCGGCTGGCCTTCGTGGCAGATCCACGCGAGCGCTTGGCCATGTCGTATTCGGCCTACAACGGTGGGCTGGGCGGTGTGCTTGCCGACCGCAGGCTGTGTGCCTCGATCAACGGCTGCGATGCCAACCGCTGGTTCGGACATGTGGAGCGATACAGCCTTAAGGCTAAAAAGGCGGCGCATGGCTATGGCCAGAGCTTCTTCGACATCAACCGTGGATACGTGCGAAACGTGATGGACGTGCGTCGCTCAAAATACGCGCTGGCGATGGGTGAGATATGAACCAGCTCCCCGGCTATCCCTCTCATCTGATCATTCTTGGGCTCATCTTGTTAGCTGCTGCTGTGCTGGCGATTGGAAGTCACTTCTGGCCGTCCAGGGGAAGTGGCTATCCCTCCGTGAACGACGATGCGGATAGTGCGGAAGGGTGGAAGTGATGGGAAAACTAAAGAGCCTCGCGCTGCTATTCATCGTCGGTACGCTGATCGTCACGGTGTGGAACTTCTTCAAGGAAGTTCCCAAGCCCATCAACCAGTGGACACCCGCCCAGCCAGCGCCCCAAGTCAAAGATGTACCCAAGGTAGATATCACTCCGACGAAGGTAAAGGTGTACGCACCCAAGGCCAAGGGCAAGCTCGATCTGCCGCCCGCCATCACCAACGATCCGGACGTGCACGTGTTGGATACCACCCGCGTCTCCAGCAACGATCATCCCGTCACCATCATATCCCTCATCGATGAGAAGACCGGCGAAGTGCAGACGCTTGTACGCAGCGAACCTTTGCCCTGGCTCGCTGCCGAACAGCGCGGCGAACTGCGATTCGATGTGGGTATCAAGAACGGAATCGACACCATAGGCCGCCTCACCGTGCGCGAGGATCTGCTACAGGTCAAAGCCCTCCATGCTGGACTGCATGCCTCGCTTGATAGCGATGGCAGGTGGTTTGCGGGTGGTGGGGTGGGGTTTCGATGGTGAAACTATGCGAAATAATTTAATGCGACTTTCCTGTTATACGAAAGTCACCTAGGAAATAAAGAAGAGGCGACCAGCTCGTGCGCTAACACGCGCTGGCCTCCTTAGCACACAGAACAGACCTGTGTACCTTGGCCAAGGCCTCCCCACCCCGTACGGAGCGGGCGAAGCCTAGCAGATCGATCACTTCGACGAAAGGCACACATGAACGCTCTACCCATCATTCCGTGGATCGGCGGCAAGCGCCGTCTGGCTGACCGCCTGATTCCACTCTTCCCTCAGCACTCCTGCTACGTCGAAGTATTCTGTGGCGGCGCGGCTCTCTTCTTCCTTCGACCGCAGCAGGCTGATGTCGAGGTCATCAATGACATCAACGGCGAGCTGGTGCGCCTTTACCGGGTGGTGCAGAACCATCTGGAAGAGTTCGTGCGTCAGTTCAAGTGGGCACTATCCAGCCGGCAGATCTTCGAGTGGCAACAAATGACCCGGCCGGAGACGCTTACGGACATTCAACGCGCCGCCCGTTTCTACTATCTGCAACAGCATGCCTTCGGTGGCAAGGTAGCAGGGCAGACGTTTGGCACAGCCACAACCGCACCGGCGGGCCTTAACCTGCTACGCCTTGAGGAAACCCTCAGCGCCGCTCACCTGCGCCTGCATGGCGTCCATATCGAGAATCTTCCCTGGGTGAATTGCATCGAGCGCTACGATCGGGAGCACACCTTCTTCTACCTCGACCCTCCGTATTGGGAGACCGAGGGCTATGGCGTACCGTTCGAGTTCGCCCAGTACGAGCGCATGGCTGAGTTAGCCAAGACGGTGAAGGGCAAGATGATGATCAGCCTGAACGATCACCCGGACATACGAGAGTGCTTCAAGGATCTGCACATCGAAACGGTGGGTATCGAGTACTCGCTCGGCAGCCGGTATGGAGCAAGTGCTGAGCGCGGCGAACTCGTCATCACCAACTACGATCCGCATACCGAGCTGGGTGGGTTGTTTTAGGACTACGTAGATATAGATACAGTGATAAATATAGAGGAGGCTCCGCACGACTTTTGCACGACTTGTACATCACCAATAGGCACAAACCGGCACTGGTAGTATGATGCGCACCCTTAACCTATTGATGAATATAGTTGCGCTTGATGGTTGGTAAGGCTACGAACCAAGGGGTCAGGAGTTCGAATCTCTTCGGGCGCACCAACAAGATAAAGGCTTCCAGTGATGGAAGCCTTTATTGCTTTCTAGATCTGCGGCCTTCATTGTCAGCTCGCCACCTTTAAGGTGCGGGTCACCCCAATGTCGATGACAGCTCCTCGGTCACAATGATTACCTGCGAAGGTGATAATAGCCGGCGTGACGAAGGCGATTGCGATTGACATTGACTGGTCAAGCACGGGAAAGGATACTGCGTGCCGTGCGGTTGGATGTCCCCTCCGTTTAATGTATAGACCTCCTGTGATTCTGTGGCTTCTGCGATTGACTCTGCTGTGATTCGACTTAGCGATCTGCGCCTAGACGACGCGCGTGCCTTGCTTGAGCACGATCAATCGAGCGAACTTCCTGGGCTGGAAGCCTCCCCAGTTGTTTACATGCAAAGTATCCTAGATGGATTGTGCGAGCTTTCCTTGCGTGATCCGCTCACGGGACTGTCCAACCGGCGTCATTTCAATCACCTGCTCAACCGCGAGATCGAATCGGTCGCGCGTTCCGGCGAATCGGTCTTGTTGCTGATCATGGATATCGACCACTTCAAAAAGGTCAACGATACCTACGGTCACCACGCGGGCGATCTGGTGTTGCAGGCGGTCTCCAAGTGTCTGGCATCCTGTGTGCGACCGATGGATACCGTGTCGCGCTTCGGCGGAGAAGAGTTCGCCGCGATCCTGCCCAATTGTCCGAGTTCATTCGGCCCAGTCGTGGCAGAGCGTATACGTGAAGCGGTGGCTGCGCTTGCCATCACCGTGTCACCGTCGGAAACGATACAGGTCACCATCAGTATCGGCGGTGCCTATGCGCCTGAATGGGTGCGTTCGACGATAGAGCTGTGGACCGAACGTGCGGACGAACAACTCTACCGTGCGAAATCGGCGGGTCGTAACCGTGTTTTCATTGAAGAACAGCGTGGTGTTGCCGTTAGTGCTGATGAAAAGGGAATGTTGTTCGGGCATCTCCTATTGGGTGATCCTGCATCCGCAAGCATTGCAGGTGACGCTTCGAGCAGTGCGGTGGCAGACAGTGAAATGAACAGGGCGAATTGAAGATGAGCGAAGTATCGAATCCACCACGAGATGCAGCTGTTGAGCCGACGTTGGCACTCAATTCACGCAGCAAGGTGATCGCGGTCACCAGCGGCAAGGGCGGCGTCGGCAAGACTTTCGTCTCAGCTAATCTTGCTGCCGCACTGTCCAAGCGCGGATTGCGTGTGCTGGTGCTGGACGCCGACCTGGGGTTGGCGAATCTGGATGTTGTGCTCAATCTCTATCCCAAGATCACCTTGCACGATGTCTTCACCGGCAAGTCAAAACTGGAAGAGGCGATCTACAAGGCACCTGGCGGTTTCTCGGTACTGCTGGCCGGTTCCGGCATGGTGGAATATTCGCGTTTGGCCCCCGAAGTGCGCGACGATTTCCTGCGCATCATGGAAAGTCTGGTGCCGAACTACGACATCGTGCTGTTGGACACAGGGGCGGGTATCTCGGACGTGGTGCTGTTCGCAGTGTCCATGGCTTCCGAAGTGCTGCTGGTGGCGACACCAGAGCCGACTGCGCTGACCGATGCCTATGCCACCATCAAGGTGTTAGGTGCGCAACAGAAGCGCCAAAGCATACGTATGGTCATCAATCAGGTGGCGCGCACCGGAGATGGCACTGCCATCACCACACAGTTGCAGCAAGTGTTGGATCGCTTCGTGAACAAGGATTCCGAACATCCGCTGAAACTGATCCACATGGGCGATATCCCAGTCGATCCTGCGGTACGTCAAGCCATCATGAAGCGCCAATTGCTAGCGCAATCCGATCCGGGTTGTCCAGCGGCTCTCTCGCTCACGCAACTGGCGAGCAAAGTGGAAAGCGCTGTGATCAAGCACGGCTCGTGATACCTGGAATTTATTAGAAGCAAATCCTCTTGCGGGTGCATATGTCACTCGTAAGCACTTGATATATAATGCGCGCGTTTTGCGGATGCAGACTATGACCCAGGTGGTAGGGGTTCGTATCTCTTCTAGTACATCATTTCAATGAGGTTTAGGCTCATGCCTGAACCTCATTTGTTTTTGTGATTTCAGAATACCTATCGATTCTGGTCGGGAAATACATTCACAGTCTGTCGTGCAATTTATTTGTTCTAAGCGCACAATGACAACCAGTAAAGCCGCTTTGGATTTTTTATCGACGGTCGCGTCGAGTGTTTATATGTTATCTAACCGATCAAGCGGCATCTTGCTGCATCCAACCTCACTGCCCGGGCCATTCGGTTCTGGAGATTTCGGCTCGGCTTCATTTCAATTCGTTGATTGGCTATCTAAAGCAGGGCAGACCCTTTGGCAGATGCTGCCGCTAAGTGAAGTGGGTTCTGGCAACTCCCCTTATATGAGTAGTTCCGCATTCGCAGGAAGTCTGCTGTTGATCGATCTGGAAGAGTTAGCGAAGCAGGGTTGGTTGACTGCGGAAGAGTTACAGCCACTTCATGGTTTTAGCTCTGAGCGTGTCGATTACGGGCTGGTTAAACCATTCCGAGTAGAGCGTCTGCGTCTTGCATCTGGACGTTTCTTTGCCAAAGCTGATAAGAAGAGTCGTACAGCCTACGCCGAATTTTGCATGCAAGAAGCTTCGTGGTTGAATGATTACGCCCTGTTCATGACCATCGGTGAGCAAGAGCAGTGGAAAGAGTGGAGTGCGTGGCCGCAGCCACTTGCTAGCCGCGATAGAAAATCTTTAGCAGTATTCGAGAATAACAATTCAGAAGAGATCGGTTTTTGGAAGTTCTGCCAATGGTGCTTCTCGCGACAATGGTTCGCTCTGAAGAAATATGCAAATGAACATGGTGTCCGCATCGTTGGCGATGTGCCGATCTTCGTCGCCTACCAGAGTGCCGACGTGTGGGCGCATCAAGACCTTTTTGAGCTGGATGATATGGGGCGTCCGACGGTTGTCGCAGGCGTTCCACCTGATTATTTTAGTGAGACAGGCCAGCTATGGGGCAATCCACTATATCGTTGGGATGCTCATGAGCAAACTGGTTATGCGTGGTGGATAGAGCGAATGAAGCATGCTTTACGCTTCTTCGATTTGGTACGTGTCGATCACTTTAGGGGATTTGCCAATTATTGGGCCGTTCCTGCGACTGCGAAAACGGCTATCGAAGGGCAATGGATGCCAGGCCCTAGCGATAAGTTGTTTGAGGCATTCCAACGAGCCATCGGTCATCTCCCCATCATCGCGGAAGATCTAGGATTGATCACGCCAGACGTCATCGAATTACGTGATCGATTCGGTCTGCCTGGTATGCGGATACTACAATTCGCTTTTGGTGAAGACGAACGCAACTATTTCTTGCCTCATCACTACGTAGCCAATTGTGTGGCTTATACAGGCACGCATGACAACGATACGAGCGTTGGTTGGTGGAATGCTGCGAAAGAGCATGAGAAGGGCTTTGCGCAACGCTATTTGAATTTCGATGGTAACGATGTCAATTGGCAGATGATCAGCATACTGTCAGCTTCCGCTGCCAATACGGTGATCTATCCTATGCAAGACATCATCGGATTGAACAGTGAACACAGGATGAATATGCCCGGCACTTCAGAAGAAAACTGGGCTTGGAGATTCTCGTGGGAGCAGGTGAAGCCTTGGCATGCAGATAGATTATCTGAGTTGTCATCACGACATAATCGAAAAATCGACGCCGTTTGATTTTCCCTCTAGATAAACAAAAAGGGTTGGATCTTTCGATCCAACCCTTTTTTATTCTAGCCAGTTAGAGTAAGGCTGACCTGTTGGATCAACTTTACTTCATTGGGAGAATATTATTTCTTAACGCCGTTGACAGCAGCCTTCAGTGTTGCGCCAGCCTTGAATGCAGGAGCCTTAGAAGCTTTGATCTTCAGCTCAGCGCCAGTTGCTGGATTGCGACCAACACGAGCAGCGCGTTTGCGAACTTCGAATGTACCGAAGCCAACCAGTGCTACGTTGTCACCCTTCTTCAGAGTAGCGGTGATGATTTCGATCAGAGCTGCGATGTTGCGGTCTGCGTCAGCCTTGCTGCTACCAGTTTTGCCAGATAGTGCGTCGATCAGTTCTTTACGGTTCATGCGTTTCTCCTTTTGTTAGTTTGGGGTTGAATCAACTCCGACGCGGATTGTTCTAGATATTCTGAAGTTTTGCAACAGAAAAAAATATCTATACCAGCAAAAAAGATTGATTTGGGTGGGTTGTAGGGGGTGGTGCCCGGAACCGGAATCGAACCGGTACGCCTGTTTTACCAGAGCGACGGATTTTAAGTCCGACCTGTTAGAAATTTTTAAGGCAGAATTCATCTTAATATTCATGTTTCTACAGAGTTTCCTATAAATTCACTTCTCGAAAATCGTAGTTTTTTCGTAGTTGTGCTATATTTTCCCTTGAAATATATGGGAGAAATCAATATGACTACAGCACTAAAAACACCTCCAAAAACACCTAAAACAATCAAACCAAAAGTCAAAAAGTTCACGGATCTTCCCGATGGGCGATGCCGTTTTCAAATCTGCAAGGTCAATAGCCGGACAAGTGCAACTTACAGAAAAAGCGGGACTAGGGCTAGTCGAAAATTGGCCGAAAAGTATGTTGCTGAGGTTGAACAACAATTGGAAGACGGGACTTTCCAAGACAATCGACCACTTGAAAAAGACAAGCTGGCCGATTACATCCAAACTTACTTGAAGGAAATCACAGTTAATAAATCAGAAGGTGCCAAACAAGAGGCGAATCGTCTTAAGGCGTGGCTGCGCCACGAATTCGCCGAGAGAGCAATCGGGCGAATCGACGGTCAGGACATCACAGCCTACATCCAACAGCGACGAAAAGACCCAAACGGTCGAGGATCAACCATAGCCGAACAAACCATCCACCTTGAGGTGACAGCATTAAGCAATGTCTTTGAGCTCGCCAAGAGCCAACACAGCGGGTTAGTGAACCCGACAAAAGAAGTCTTTACGGCTCACAAGCCGGGCAAATCCCGTTCACGAGATATTCGTATTCCACTCAATTTACAGCCATCACTTTTGAAGAAGCTGGACGAGCAGAACACAAATAAAAACTATGTCCTGATACCTGAGCTTGCTATCGAGACGGGTTTGAGACTTGGGGAGTTTTGGAGACTGAAAAAAAACGACATTCACTTCAAAGATGAATTTCTAATCGCTACTGACAACCAAAACATCAAAGGAAAAGTCATAGTGCATAAAAGGGATGTGCCAATGACTCCACGAGCGATTGAGCTATTGTCATTTGTGAAAAAGATTAAAGACCCAGATGCCTTCATTTTTGACGGCACGAACTATGGTGAATGTTCTAAGAATTTTACAAAAGCATGCCAATCTGTCAAAGGTTTGGAAAAGGCGACATTCCATTCCACTAGACATGAGTTCTGCTCTCGCAATGCTCCAAAATATCCAATCCAGATTCTCATGAAAATCACTGGTCACAAAACCATTGCCATGTTGCAACGGTATTACAACCCGACAGGGAAAGAGCTTGTTCAAGCAATGAAAAAAGCAAATGCGATTGAGCCTGAATCGACACCTCAACTCGCGGACTTGTTGAAGACATTGGGTAGTTCCAAACTCACTACAGCACAGCTTAAGAAGCTCATTAAGGCGGTTAAAACCGAGACGGCATAAAGAACCAAAAAGACTTGACGACTTGACTTTTATGTGCTTGGTCGCTAGAATGTGCGGTATTGGCTAGTAACGATACTTCTCTGAATCCCTTGATACGACTGCGAATTTTGCGGTTTATATAAAACAGCCCAGCCTGGCTATCCATCCTTGGATGGAACTCGAAAGTTATGAATTAACACCCTCTTTTGCGACTGAAGGCGAAACGGTTTTTTGAAAGACACCGTTTTGCTTTTGTTATCCGCACCAGCTCTAATCAAGCACTTTAAGGCTCTCAATGAGCCTTTACCATTCAGTGCCTCAAGCCTTGAAAAAGACCGCCTAAACGGCTGTTTAGGAGGTATCCCTTTTCACCAAGTCGGGCAGAAAAAGAAGCTCTACAATCCTTTAGAAGTTACTAAATTCCTCGCGGTCTTACCAACCATCAGAGCGACACAAGAGCTAGGGACATTCCCGTCCCATCCAAAGAGAGGCCGACCAGGTGCAGCCGAACGGCTACTTGCTCAGTCCCTTGGAGTCTCAATCCGCGACATTCGCAACCAACAATCTCGACTGTAGTTATCAAGCAACCCCAACAGACAGCTCATTGCAGTTATGGGCTCCATTCAGCATTGCGAAGTGTGGATGCAGAATCCGGCCAACAAAATTGTTGCATGAATAATTGGAGCGCGTTAGTGTCTACGAATAGCTAAGTTAACTAGTTGAATAATATAACTATTAGATTAATTGATAAAAGTGGTTTTTCGTTGAAATTTCAAGGAAAAACTACAATGATTGGAGAGTAGAAATGCAAATAGAGCAGGCAATCGTTAAGTCACAATCAAACAATCTACCCGTCATGTCGTATGCAGAGAAAATCTTGAGACGGGATTTTAAGCAGACCCGCATATTAAACTTCCTTTCAGACCATGAGGTATTTACAACCGTTGCAATCGTTGCTTTGTTGCTGGAAGTTTCGGAATCTAGTTCACGAAGAGCACTAGAACAGCTTGTAGAAGCGGGAATGCTAATTTCCGAACAGCACTATATCGACGGTCATTCTGTGAGGCTGTATGGCATATCCCACCCAGGACTGATAGCTGTTGAATCTGATATAGAAGCACCACATTTTGAGCGAGGAAAAGTCAAATCGAACTACATTCAACACAAACTCTATACTCAACGAATTCGGATAACTTTTGAAAAAATGGGGGCTTCATTCATTCCTGAGAGAAAAGTGAGAATGCAGAAAGGACTAAGAAAAATCCCTGACGGTATATGCACACATTATTTGAACGACATGCGAGTACCAGGTGCTCGCATGGGTATTGAAGTCGAAACAGTCCCTAAATCATTTAAAAGGCTTAATGCCGTTTACACAAACTATCTGCACATAATCGAAGTCGACGAAGAAATTGACTGTGTTTTGTATCTATACCCTCAAAAGTTTTTGAATGGTGCAATTAAGCTGCACAACTCTCTAATTTCTCCAGAGTGCCCGAAGCGGGATAACTTGCGAGCAGTTAGACCTTTCCGTTTCCTGTTTGGAGCCTTGGAGTCTTTCCCTCATGGGATTGTTTTATTTGACGGCTCACCAGTAGATTTTTCTGCACAAACTGTTCCTGATACTTTTGAGTAGAGCTATGGCTGACAATAGAAAAACAAGCACCCAAGAAATGACGATTTCGTGCAAGTCATGCGGTGTTCAAGTGACACAGAAATTGGACTTTATTCTCACGAAAGAAGGGGGATATGTCATAAAGGCCGAGTGTCCAAAATGCGGAAACATAATCACTCACTATGCACATGAAATAAAAAAGCCAAAGCAAAAAAGCAAGGCACTTCCTGCACAAAAATCAAAAGAAGAGAATAAGGCGATTTCATTTGAAATTGATACACGGAACCAGATTGCAAGATTAGATATGGCAACAGGTCTCGCTGGTATAGCACGACCGCTAAAAAACGGTGCTACCAGACATGCATTAGAAATTCACCAACCTTTTGACGAATGGACAATGACATTCCGTGGCTCTGCACTTACTGACCGCGACTTGGGGGTGCTACTTGCGATTATCTCTATTGCTCAGAAACAACATAAAGAATTTGGAAAACAGCTAAATTTCAAACCCAAAATCGGTAGTGAGATTGAGGGGTTATTTCAAGAAAATATTGAAGGTGTGGCTTGTAAAATCAAACCCAAAGAAGCTGTTGAAGGAAACAATATAGCGAATGACCGCAGTGTGATAACGGTAGAAACTAGCTTTCAAAAAATTCGTGGAGAATTGGGTAGGAAATCAAGTAGCTCACTAAACTCAAACCTCATACTAGCGAGTTTGCACTGGTTAAGTTCAATCACAGTGCTAATGAAGAAAAACGAAAGCAAATTGTGGGGAATTTCTAAGTTGATACATGCTGGAGCAGGTAACGACCAAACCCTTTCAATAACTTTATCGTGCAGACTTGCAGAGGTTATTTTAGGTTCTGCAGTAGGCCACGGTGCAACAGACTTAAAGATATATCGAAATCTGGACAACTCCGTTTCGAAAATTTTATATGCTTTTCTGGCTGCATACCTTGCTTCCCACAACCAAAAAAAAATACTGCTAAATAATTTGGTAAAGCATGTGTGGGGTGAGGACATTACAAAACTTTCAAAGGAAAACTTGAAAGATAGACGAAAGAAAATTAGGTCTGCAATTTCTGATATTGAGGAAGTCTCTTCTAAGCAGTGGACATTTACCGAACGAAAAGACGAGGTGGTCGAAATTAATCGAAAGGAACTATCAGGGGATAAACAAAAAGAAATGAGAGAAAAGCTGTCTTGCGACCCGCAGGAACAGCAACCAGAAATTACACTACAACCACAGGCCGTATTATCTGCAACTGCTGATGTATGAAATTGTTATATGTCATAAATGAAATTTGGCACTGTTTTAGGCTGTAAAAGACTTTAGAAGAATAACTACCGTGAAGATAAATCCTAATGGACTAAACCCCGCGACAATAAATCATAAGTAGTTTGACGATAGCTTGCTGGCTTCAATTATCTTTAGTGATTTATTTAAATCAAAAGCTAAACACAAAACCAACCCCCCTTGCAGAAAAAGAGGGAAAACCAAAAAATCACTCTGTCGCTCGCTCGTTGGCGAGCTGGATTGAACCTTAAGGAATGTTGTTTCAGAAAATGGACTAAGAAGATTCGGGGTGAGCTTTGTTTCTGCAAGGGAAGGTTTAGGGCTTCCGAACCATTGAAACAATATGCGATTGCGACATGCGAATGCAGATACAAAATTTGAGTTGCACAACCATACTATGCAACTGCCTTTCGCAACCAGTAACCGCAATTCGATATTTCAGATGCACAATCAGAGTCAATCAAATAACTTGGAATCACTTTGATTTGCCAATGGCAAACCCATTTGGGAATGGGCTTCGTCAAAGTTAATATCTAGTGATATTTTCGGTCGATATTTTCACCTGTTGCCCTGTTCGTGCCGAACGGGTACAGGCTATAGGACTTGCTGAATTTGTATCTCACTTTGTTCGATAAAATTTGCTTCGCCTTCACTTCGTTCAGGTAGTGTGCACTATCGCAATAGCCTGTACCCGTTCGGCTTCGCTCAGGGCAACAGAAAAAGCATTTTGAAACTTGACCTGTCCCTTGGGGGACTTGTTGTCGCTGGGGCGACAACTCAAATTTCAAAATCACAACCTTCGCAGAGTTGCTCTGGTGGGATTCGTGCGACGCACTCTCCCCCAAAATTCAGCTATAAACCGCTGAACATTTGGTGCCCTTCAAACCGACACCAGTACGAATAGCTAAACCTCACTTCAAAAATCTTCTTGTCGCCTGTCGAAACCTCAATCTATATCTAATCACAAAGTGAGAAGCTTAGGCTTGAATGAGGTGTATGACCCCGCACCTCTTTGGAAAAGCCCCGACACATCAACGTGCCGGGGCTTTTCCTTTTGTCTGCCATAGGAATTGCTCTAGTTCTACAAGAAAGTTCTGCTGATTCAGTTTTGGATCTGTGAAGATAAACATCTAGCTGGATGTAATCTAGCCTGACGGGTCTTGAAAAAACAAGCCCCCAAGAGGGGGCTTATTAGTTTCAGTTGCTACTCAATTAACAGTTGCCACAACTGAACTCGAATTGGCTAGTGAAGGGATTAAATTTCTGTGTCCCACGAAAATGAACTTTCTTACCGTTGTCATAAGTTCGATAGCAGTCAGCATTGTAGCTTCGAGTGTTGCAACTCGTTACACCAGCAACCTTGGCTGGTCGTGCAGGGTAATTAGCTTCTTCGGCTAATCTATCTTGTTTCGCCTGTTCTTTTGCAATGAGAGCGGATATTCGGGCATATTCTTTGGCTTCCTTTGCGGCCTCTTGTTTGGCTATACGTTGTTGCCGAGTTATATCTAAGGCTGTTTGGGCCTCGACTGCTTGTTCAAATCGTAAAGATATTTTTGAAAGGTTAACGACTATCTTGCCAGTCTTGTTGATATAACTCCAGTTATCATCAAGTTTTACTGAAGCCAATCCACCAATAAAGTTTTCAGCTTCATCATACTTCAATTGAATGACAATCTTGCCAGTCTTGTTGACATAGCCATATTTTTCACCAATTTTGACTATGGCTAGTCCATCCCAAAATTCAAAAGCCTCGTCATATTTCGGCTGAATGACCATTTCACCAATTTTGTTGATATAGCCATATTTTTCGCCAATTTTGACAGGTGCCAATCCATTCCCAAAAGACGATAGTTCATCATATTTCGGCTGAATGACCATTTCACCAATTTTGTTGATATAGCCATACTTTTCGCCAACCTTGACAGAGGCTAAACCTTCACTGAAATCATTTGCGAAATCATATTTCGGCTGAATGACCATTTCACCAATTTTGTTGATATAGCCATATTTCCTACCCACCTGTACAGAAGCTAAACCTTCAATGAAATGAGATGCGAAATCAAATTTCGGCTGAATGACCATTTCACCAATTTTGTTGATATAGCCATGTTTATGATCAACTCCGACTGATGCTAAACCTTCAGAGAACTCCAATTCAATATCTTGTGGTAGGGCAACAATCTTGCCAGTCTTGTTGATATAGCCATTTTTTTCACCAATTTTGATTGATGCAAAACCATCTGCAAAGCGAAATGCAAAATCAAATTTCGGCTGAATGACCATTTCACCAATTTTGTTGATATAGCCATATTTTTCGCCAACTTTGACAGAGGCTAAACCTTCACTGAATGGGAGTGAATCATCAAATTTCGGCTGAATGACCATTTCACCAATTTTGTTGATATAGCCCCATTTATTATCAACTTTGACAGAGGCTAAACCTTCACTGAAAATAATCGAATCTTCATATTGGGGATGAATGATAATCTTGCCAGAACGGTCGATATAACCCCATTTATCATCAACTTTGACAGAGGCTAAACCTTCACTGAAAACTATTACTGTATCAAGATTTGCCTGTAAGACCCACTCACCAGCAATATTGATAACACCGTATTTATTAGCTATTTTGACTGATGCCAAGCCGTTATCGAAAGGACTAGCTTCATCGTATACCGGCTGAATGACCATTTCACCAATTTTATTGATATAGCCATATTTTTTGCCCACCTGTACTAAAGCTAAACCTTCAGAGAACTTCAGTTCAAAATCTTGTGGTAGGGCAACAATCTTGCCTGTCTTGTTGACATAGCCATATTTTTCGCCAACTTTGATTGATGCTAAATCACCGTTGAAAGGTGACGGTATGACGGCTGTCTCTTCACCTTCTTCAGCGATAGCACTAAGAGGTACAAATACAAGCATCGAGAGTACAAGCAACATTTTTCTAAACGATACGAAACAATCCATGAATCATCTCCGACAGTAGTTAAAGTTATTTTTTGAGGCGAAAAATCTATTTAGAGACTAGCATTTTGAGAATAACCGATGAAGAAATAGACTCCAAGCACAAATAATATATAGGCCTTCATAAGACTGTAATTCTTAACGGAATTTGATATTCTCCGTCGATGCGAAATTTGTACTTAATCCTATCCTTATTGCTGGCAACCTCTGCCAGTGCCGAGACCATCACTGGCAGGGTCGTTTCCATAGCTGATGGCGACACCGTTACTATTCTCGATAGTTCCAACACACAGCACAAAATCCGCTTGGCTCAAATTGATGCACCTGAGACGGGACATGGGAGGAACAAGCCAGCCCAGCCCTATGGCGAGAAGTCTAAGGCTGCACTGGCGGATTTCGTGTTTCAGAAGACGGTAGATGCGGACTGCCAGACGAAAGACAGGTACGGGAGAGAAGTCTGTAAAATCCTGTTGAATGGCTTGGATGTGAATCTTGAGCAGGTCAAAAACGGTATGGCTTGGGTCTATGTCAAATATGCCCGAGAGCAGCAATACTTCGAGGCAGAAGCCACAGTAAAAGAAAAAAGAATTGGTCTATGGGCTGATAGCGACCCGATAGCACCTTGGGAATATCGGCATAAATGAACAAATCAGACCTAACTGCCAAGCTCGCCGGAATAAACCAAGACCTTACCTTCAAGGACGCTGACTTATCAGTGAATCTCATCCTTGAAGCTATCTCAAACATCCTCGCTCAAGGTGGCAGGGCAGAGATTAGAGGTTTCGGTTCATTCACTCTGAACCTACGACCACCAAGGATTGGTCGCAATCCAAAGACGGGTGAATCCGTTCAAGTCCCGTCCAAATATGCGCCACACTTCAAGGCTGGCAAGGAACTACGAGAACGAGTTGATTGCTGAATAATCAGCCCCTTAATAAGCACCACTGAAAGCTACCAATAATGCAGAACCAAGCACCAGAAATCTTTCAAATTCCGCTTCAAAATCTGAATCTACCCGGCTTGCCGCCAGCAAATGATTCTGGCTTTGAGGAAGCGGTCATAATGCAGTATGCAATGAAGTATGCCTCTAAGGGCTGGAGTGCTGCGGTCGTCGTGAGTGACGGCATGGTTCGGGTTGTAGCTGTTCCACAGCAGGGCATTGAACCGAAGTCTTACCTAATGGGGTTACTCCACCACGGCTACCTCGAAGATGCATTGCCAGGACTAGAGGCAATGTATGGCATGGTCGACGACACAGATATTTGCTTCAACTACGGTGTGGCGCTGTCAGAGCTTGGTCGTGTAGAAGAATCACTAGCACCTCTGAACAAGTGCCTAAACCTCGACCCTAGCTACGACAATGCGGCCATTGCCATAGGAGTCTCACTTTCCAAACTTGAGCGATATGACGAAGCAGAATTCGTCCTCAAGACCGCTTCTAAAATCCAGCCAGACAATGCACTCATAAAACAAAACCTAGCGGGGACTTTGGCTAATGCAGGAAAGTTTGAAGAAGCCTTGCCATACTTTCGCCAAGCAGTTTCGTTAGCACCAAATAATCCCGCTGTTCTGTTTGGTTTAGCCCGTTGTCTCGACTCAATAGATACTCACAAAAAAGAAGCCCTGAAGGTATTTAAGGAAATTGCAAAACGGTTTCCAGATTCGCAATTCGCAGAGGATGCCAAGCTGGTATTGAATCAGGCAGGAAATGATGCCCTCCGAAGTGCAGTAGATAATGGAATTCGTCCCGATGCTGTTGAATACATGATTGGGGCTATGAAGCGGTTCGCCGAGCTTCCGCGAGAACAAGTAGGCAAAGCGACATTGGAGATTGCCCAACTTGGAGAAGGTGGATTTGAAATCAGCAATCCTTCAAAACGATATTCGCTTACAAGTCTGGAAGGGGATTTCTCTGGCCTTCAGCTACTTTGTTACATGCATGTCGGAATGGCACTCTTTGCACCAAATGTAGATTGCGGTTCTGGATTAAAGAGAGAGTATGAAATTGCGAAGGCAATGCACGGCAAGTAAGCTTTGAAACCGACTTGGAAGTAATTCACAGACATGATTCAAGCCCCTCTAAGCAATCCACCGCAAGCCTACCTAGACATAATCAGTCCGCTGATTGATAAAGCTAGGGGACTACTGGAGACGGGCGAAAAGCTTCAAGCAATTGCCTTTGTGGGCAACATGTCCACGCAGGAAATAATCCCAGTGTTAATCCAACCTGGAAGCGGGGCGGATAAGGACAAATCTGCACTCAATATCCAATCGGCCGCAGCTACATTGGAAGCCGATTTTATTTTCGCAATTATGGAAGCATGGTCGCTTCGTTCAGACAAGGTATCAAAAATGGATGCGATTCTGGACAAGTACGGGAGCATTGGAGCCTCGCCCTATGCGATAGATGTCTGCTCCCTTACACTTGAGACGAGACATGGGATTTGGATTGCTCAACAGCCAATCAAACCCAAAGGAATCTCGAAGAAGAAACGGACAATCGGTAAAGCCGAGTTTAGATTCTTTACCGAGGTCGCTGGAAGGTTTATGCACCTATTACCGAAGAAGGACGGAGAAGAACCTCCTTCAGTCTTGCATTGAAATCGTCACTTAATGATTGATAAAACAGGCTTACGAGGACGGATAATTTCCCACTTTTGAGGGTCGGCAACAGCAATACCCAATTCAAGAGCTTTTTCAATAACGAATGGGACAACATATTCTGCTGCCTCAAAGGTGATAGCCAATGTGCCCATATCATGAGCAAAATTGTTAATCATTGGGCCATCAGCCCACGGACAATCGTCAATGCTCGGGTCGTTATCGGCGTAGCTTGAAAGACACGGATACTGAGCAGTCAATTGACCGTGCAATACCTCCAGAACCTCTGCCTTCTCCCTATCGTCGCCAAAATAGTGCTCTTGCAACTTCTCGATTTTAGACCATGCCTCTTCTTGATTAGCCGGAAGCGGAACGGTAATTAGTAGCAGTGTGTAGCTCATTAAATCTCAATTCTTTAAGTGATTCAGGCAAATCCCATGAATATATTGGGCGGTATGCGGTATTAGGCCGCAAGTCCCTAATTTCTGCAAACCGATAAGCTTTGGATCATAATTCGGACGATGAATAATCAACTAATGCGGTGAGCATGGAATACGACAAAACTAATGCCAAATCAATCGAGGCATATGCACGGCGCCTGATTGGGAAAAGCCTAGCAGAAGTGCTTGAAACTGACTTGCCCGAGTACAACCAAGCTGGTCGTGGTCGCTTAGGAAATATGCTGGAAGAGCACTATTTTGGCTACAAACCCAACTCCAACTCTGAGCCTGACTTCCCGATTGCTGGAGTTGAACTCAAGAATACCCCTCTAAAGAAAATCAAGCGTGGACTTGCCTCGAAGGAGAGGCTGGTCTTAAACATCATAAATTTCATGGAGGAGTACCAATACACTTTCGCCACCAGTTCGTTTTGGAGAAAGAACGAACTCCTCTTGCTGATGTTTTACCTGCATGAGAAGGGTGTAAGGGTAGAAAACTTAGAATTCAAAATTGCTCGGTTGTGGAGATTTCCGCCTGAGGATTTGAAAATCATTAAGGACGACTGGACGAAAATCGTTGGCAAGATACTCGCTGGGCGAGCTCACGAGATAAGCGAGGGGGACACTCTTTATCTTGGGGCATGTACAAAGGGAGCAAATGACACTTCGCTTCGCGAACAGCCATTCAATGAGATTAAGGCAATGCAGAGAGCATTTTCTATTAAATCTCGGTACATAAATTACATAATTGAGCAAAGTTGGGAGGGGCAGTCGTCACCAGTAACTCGGTATCCTGAATATGCTGCCATTCTTGAAGAGGTTCGTGCCTCCGAAGTGGTTAGCTCGTCGCCTATACAGACTGAGTTGGACTATGCGGAAGCGGCTGTTAAATCACTAAGTGAATATCAACAAGGCGAAACCTTCGAGGACCTTATCCGAAGGAAATTTCAGCCATATTATGGCCGCTCGGAGGTGGAGTTGTTTAGTGAGTTCCAGCTCAATTCGAAGTCAAAACAGAAGTATTACGAATTAGCTAAAAACATATTGGGTGTGAAGAAAAGAAATATTGCCGAGTTTGAAAAGGCTGGAATCATTATGAAGACTATCCGGCTGAGAACAAGTGGCTCTATCAAAGAGCAAATGTCTTTTGAACAAATTCAATACAAAGAGATAGTGGAAGAGGAGTGGGAAAATAGTGTTTGGCATGACATTGTAACCAAGCGATTCCTATTCGTTATCCTAAGAGAGACTGAAAAGAACTCTGGGAAATTCCATTTTGAAAGAGTCATGTTTTGGAATATGTCCAACACAGACATTGAAGTAGCAAGGGAATTCTGGATTGATACAAAAGAGAAGATTGTGAGCGGAGACTACAATCATTTCATAAAGATAAGCGATAGAAGAATTTGCCATGTCAGGACGAAAGCCAACCCCAATGCATCCAAAAATCGAGATATGATGGAAACTCCCCAGAATACCCTCGAAAAGAAGAGGTGTTACTGGCTAAATGCTTCCTATATTAGAGAGCAAATTGAAGCTCCCGAAAATAACTAGAACAATTGCAAGGTGTCGAAAAAAGTGAGTAAGAAAATCAAGGTAGCAGAGCTCTTTGCTGGGGTGGGTGGTTTCCGTATTGGTCTTGAAGAAGCTAATAGAATGCTTGATTCTGAGCAGTTTCAGGTTGTATTCAGCAACCAATGGGAACCTGCTGAGAAAGGTCAATTCGCATCCAGAGTCTATGTGCATCGCTTTGGCGAACACGGACATTCCAATGAAGACATTAGCAAGGTAAATGCAAGTTCACTACCAGCGATTGATTTGTTGGTGGGCGGTTTCCCTTGCCAAGACTACTCAGTAGCTAGACCGCTAAATCAAGCTTCTGGCCTCGTAGGTAAGAAGGGTGTTCTTTGGTGGGAAATCCACCGTATAGCTTCAGCCAAGAAACCCAAGTATCTTATGCTTGAGAATGTCGATAGATTGCTATCTTCCCCAGCAGGGCACCGTGGTCGCGACTTCGCATTGATTCTGTCCTCGCTAAACGACTTAGGCTATGCGGTTGAATGGCGAGTTATCAATGCTGGTGAATATGGCTTCCCACAGCGGAGGAAGCGGACTTTCATTCTGGCATACAAGACAAACACTAAGGCCTCGAAACTCGCTGGCAAAGACTCTGATAGTTGGCTCAAAGAAACTGGAGTAATGGCAAAAGGTTTTCCAGCTTCATTCGACGACTCACACGAAAAAACATTCAAAATCGTTGGTGATGTTTACGAGATAAGTGAAAACTTCAACAAGTCTCCCAAGGCTCTATCTCCTTTTAAGAATGCTGGTGTTTGTGTTGATAGGGTTGTCCATACGACAAAAGCGGTTCCCATATCCACCAACAAAGGATTCACTCTCGGAGATGTGCTGGTTCCCGAATCTCAGGTTCCGGCTGAGTTCTTTATCACCGATGAAGAACTCGTTAAGTGGAAGTACCAGAAGGGTGCGAAAAGCCTTCAAAGAACGAAGAAGAACGGAATTCAGTATTCCTACGACGAAGGAAAAATGGCATTCCCTGACCACTTGGACAGACCAGCCAGAACGATTATCACGGGCGAAGGCGGGAGAACTCCTTCTCGCTTCAAACATGTCGTCAAAACACCATCTGGACGATATAGAAGGCTCATTCCACTTGAGCTTGAAAGGTTGAATCAATTCCCTGACGAACACACAAAGCTGGAAGGCATAACTGACGCCAGAAGAGCATTCTTCATGGGAAATGCTTTGGTCACTGGGGTCGTTACCCAGTTGGGCTTGAAGCTGGCCGAACTTAAGGATTGACGCTCTTCGTAGATGAGCTCCACAATGTCCGCATCTTCTACGAATCAGTTCTTCAACCAAATGATTAAAGCAAAAGAAGTCGTACAGATTAAGCCGGAATTTCAGGACAAAGGGGATAGCGACCTAGTATGGATTGCCCTAGAGGACGAGGACGGCGGACGAGTTAGGATTGCACCAGTAAATACAGGTTTGGCATTCCCTCCAAATCAGGTTGTTACTACCGAAATGCTGGTTCCAGTAACCAGATAGTTCAGAACACAACTCACAGAAGTCCAGCCATCGAGCTGGGCTTTTTCTTTTGAGATTAGCCGTTGTCTCCCTTTCTGCTAGGGGATGGTTTGGGTTTTAATCACCAAAATTGACAACAGAACGACCGTTCTGTAACCTTATTCCCCAGCTTTAAGAAGTCCACAGCCATGCAGTCCTTAACTCCCCAATTCGACAAATGTCACCCGCAGGTTTCTCTTCCCGCGTGTGTCGCACCTGTAGAACAGTTCCCCTTGTATGGATACAAAGTCACGGCAGGTTTCCCCTCGCCAGCAGATGACTATGTAGAAGACCTCCTGGACCTGAATCAGCTTCTGGTGAAGAACAAGCCAGCAACTTTCTTCTTACGGGTGAAGGGAAATTCAATGATTGGGGCAGGAATACATGATGACGATATTGTCGTTTGTGACCGCTCCTTAGAGCCTGTTGACCGCTCAATCGTCGTAGCCGTGTTGGATGGCGAGCTAACCATTAAGAGGCTTGTCTTCGCCAATGGTAAGACTCAACTCGTGGCTGAAAATCCAGACTTTCCAGCGATAACCATGAAGGACGGCCAAGAGCTGACATGCTGGGGTGTTGTCACCAGCGCGGTTCATTCTGTGAAGTGAATCGCTATGAGTCTCGCCCTTGTCGATGTGAACAATTTCTATGCTTCGGCGGAACGGGTTTTCAACCCCAAGCTGGAAGGCATTCCTCTTGTTGTCTTATCCAACAATGACGGATGTGTCGTTGCTAGAAGTGCAGAGGTGAAGGCATTGGGCATACCGATGGGCGAGCCGTGGTTCAAGCTGAAGGCAATCGCCAAGCAGCATGGCATTGTTGCCCTGTCGTCAAACTATGCTTTGTATGCGGACATGTCGAACCGAGTCATGCAAGTTTTATCCGAGTTCTCACCAAGGCAGGAAATCTATTCTATCGACGAAAGTTTCCTTGATTTAACGGGCATTCAAGGCGATTACACAGAGCTAGGACAAGTCATTCGACAACGAATCAAGCAATGGACTGGATTACCCGTCTGTGTCGGTATAGCCCCGACCAAGACCCTTTCAAAGCTTGCAAACCATGTCGCCAAAAAGCGGGCTCAATTCAATGGAGTTTGCGACCTTGAAGCAATGACCACAGGCGAGTTAGACATCATCCTAGCCAGTGTCGAAGTCGGGGAAGTGTGGGGCATTGGAAGAAAGCTCAACGCACACTTACAAGCCGGAGGCATACACACCGTCCAGGAATTGCGAGACTTCGATGTGACACGACTCAGGAATCGGTTTGGCGTCGTCATGGAACGAACAGTTCGTGAACTAAGGGGTGAGCCTTGCATTGAGTTGGATGACATTGCCCCACCAAAGCAACAAATCATTTGTTCAAGAAGCTTCGGTCGATATGTCACCGATTTGAATGAACTCGAAGAAGCGGTGAGCTCCTACATGTCACGAGCCAGCGAGAAACTTCGCAAGCAGAACTCAGTGGCTTCGACCGCTCATGTCTTCATTCACACCAACCGTCACAAGGCCGACGAGCCTCAATATTCGCAAGGAATGACCATTGGTCTTCCTAGTGCCACTAACGACTCTCGTGTTCTCGTGAGTGCCGTCATAGCTTGCTTGCACCGTATATACCGTGAAGGGTATCGCTATCAGAAGGCCGGAGTCATGCTGACTGATATATCGCCAGCAGGTATTGAGCAAGGCGACTTGTTTAGCGAACCTTCGCATGACCCAGCAAGCCAGAAACTCATGGCAACTCTTGATTCAATCAATCGCAAAATCGGCAAGGGAGCAATTCAACTTGCGAGTAGCGGTATCAATCATGGATGGAAAATAAAAACTGGAAATAAGTCTAAAAGCTTCACGACAAATTGGGAAGAACTACCTGTCGTGAGGTGAGTCCCGCTCGTGCATAACACCACCTGTTATGCAGTAATAACACAATTCAATTGTACGAATTCTGTACGAATTCGAGATTCAGTCCTGTTTCACACGGTCATGGACTGTCCGTTATGCACTAATAGAACAATTCAAATACATTAAATCTACAATTCACGGGGCATGGCTTCGCCACCGTCTATGTCGTAAATCGAGCCTGTAGTCTCGACCGTCCCGGCATCCAGCGACTTGCCGAAACTTACCCACACCCACTAGGCAAATTTACTTTAGCTTGGTGGCTAGTCATTGCCGGAGCGATGGATAAGTTTTACATGTCTTTTTGGATGTAAAAAGACTGCGCAGAAATTTACATCCCAAAAAATCCCGTTGAGTACGAGTCTTCGACTCCAACTCAATACACGGGCAGGGCAGAGGTCGTGCCTTCACCCATTCATTCCCGCTTCACCGCAATAAATTTCGCAGGGGCTCAATCGCGGATTGTCGCTTGCCAATCAAGTCTTCGACACCACCTCTAAATCCGTTTAAACCAAAGGCAAAAACCAAAGTGTCGTCGTGCCTCGACCGCTCCATAAACTCGCTTAATCTCCGCAAACTTGGCGACACTTGGGCTTCGCTACGACACTAAACACGGGCAGATGAGCCCTGGACTGTCTCGACTTCGCCCCCAAGCATTCGCTTCACTGGATGAGAAACAACAGCTCGTTCCGCTCATAACTCCATGTCTCGCTGTGCTCGAATACAGTCAAAGGAACGGTTCATGTGTTCACCTAGTGCTGTCTTTTTCGCTTATCCCATAAGAGGATTTGCAATCTCATGCATTCGATTTAATCCTTAATCGTCTAATCAAAAAAGAAACGCAGTCTAAAAGTCACTGGCTTGCATTGGTTTTCAAGCTTGTTTGCTTGTGTCCACCTCTCTTATTGATTTCTAGCTCTTTCGCTCGGGTCAAATCACCTTGTTTCGTTCGGTCAAAAGTGGAAGGCAACCATTCTGGCTACAACATCGGAACCGAGGCTGTACTCGCTATGCTGTGTGCAGACCGCACCACTTCCTTGTTTCCGACCTTCCACTTTTTCCCTGTGAACTCCCTCGGTTTGCTTCGCATGCCCCCGGCTCCAACAGAGCAAGTAATCAACCCTAAGAGAGGAATCAACATGACACAAGCAAACGAAAACACTTCTGCAATCCAGCAAAACAATGAATCGCCCCTCACCAACAGAGCAAGTGTTGAAGGACAAAACGAATACTTTGCACAACCCTATAACCCAGATGCGATTGGATTTTACTTCTCAACATATGAAGAGTTTCAAAGCAAATCTGAAAGCTTGGTCGACCACTACAACAACCCAGTCGAAGAGTTTGAGATTCAGTTCATTGACGGCGAAGACGGCGAGCTATTCAAGGCTTGCTCAATCAATCAAAGCAACATTGAAGGCTTCATTACAGCTTGTGAAGAACTCCAAGACTACGAGAAGGTTAGCTTGTTCTATCTCTGCTCTAACAATGGCTATTTTTTTGAAGATGGATTGAGAAGAATGGACGAGGTTTGTATCCAAGAAGGTGAGCTTAAAGACATAGCCGAAGAGTTATTCGACGAGCTCTACAGTGGCGACATACCAGAAAACATTCGCTTTTATATCGACTACGAAAAGTTCGCTAGAGATGCCGAAATTGGCGGAGACATGACCGAATTCGAATTCAACAATGTCACCTACACATGCACTAATTCCAACTGCCTCTAAGAATTCAAATGATTTTTGCACTAACCGCTTCACTGGCTATCGCTTCGCTACTACTCGCAAATCGTGAATTAAAAGGACTGAACAAATGACACACAACCCAACCCTCGACCCTGTAATTCAGGAAGCACAGCAAGCCTTCTTCTTTATCGTCGGGCAGAACTTCCCAAAGATAAAAGCTGGAGACTTTCCACCGTTGGCAAAGCATAACTTCGATGTTGCGTGCTCAATTGCCGTTCAACAGTGGCTTGAAGCCAACCAACCAACAGGAGAACAAGCTTGAGCCAAGACCACGAGAACAGCCAGAAAGCGACTCAAACAGCCAGCCTTCTGCTCGACGACCTGCACCAGCTCTATAAGTCTGAAAATCAGGTCTTATCGGCTTACGCTTACGAGTTGATGACAGAGATGGGCGACATGAAGAAGAGACTCGACCGACTGGCCTTCGCCTTGCAACCACGGGAGGAGTGAGCATGGAATGGCTTTTCCTCTTATTCGCCCTAGCTGTTTCCGCCTATCTTAATTTGAAATTCGGCGACCGCAACCCCGAAGACAGCCAAGAACCGCTGCCTGGTTCGTGCTATTGCGGACACCCTGCATGCACTGGCCCTACAAGCCCATATCACAGAGACGACTTGATGGGTGACGACTGAAGCATATCGACTTGACAAATAAAGTGCTGAAAATAAAAAGAAAATACCTGTCGAAAATTTCTCATCTGAAAATACTTCAATATTTATTTTCAGCCGAAATTTGATTTTTTCGTTTTCGGTTTGTATATTTGTTCGAAGTCGCTTGACGAACAACAATATATGAGGTAGCAAATCTTATGATAAAAAAAGTTTCACCCTTTTGCATTGGCTTTATTGGAAAGTTTCATTCCAGAATCGAATCTCGCAAGACTCCATTCTTTTAGGTTTTTAGTCCCCCCAGTTTTTCTCCGGCCTCAAAACTTCTGCAAGGCTCACGCCTGCAAAACCAAAAAACGAGCATAAACAAGCCTGCGGCTTGCCGCCTGTGGCGGACTTTATCCCTCATTTTTTGCCACCTAGCGGTGGTTCGTTATTCAGTCATTCGCCTTGCCAGTTTTGTTTGCTCAAAGTGCGAGCAAACCGGCCTACGAAAAAGCTTGGCGAGGGGGAACCAAAAACCCCAAACAAAATAAAGGAGAAACACATGCAAGCATACGAATTCAGAAAGGATGAAAAGACACCAACTAATACCGCCCCAGCAGAAAGAAAGCGAACGGCAAATGCAATCTTTGCCAGCCACTCGATGGTGGCTTGAGAAAAGCAGTTCGGTCGAAGCAATAAAGAAGTAGAGAGGAAATCAAATGTTCAACATATTTGAAAAGGTGCAAATGGAAGTAGTGGCAGTGTTGGCGATATGTGCATCGCTGGCGACAGGACTCGCACAGGTGGCATGCGGTCTTGGAATCATTCTGGCGGTGACGGCAGAAGTAGCAGTTAAAGCACAGTTAAGTCGTAATGGTTTTTACAAGTAATTTCAATCAATAAAGGAGCAATAACATGAGCATTAAATTCGTTAAAAAAGTAGTCGAAGGCAAAGAGGTATTGATTGGTGTTGACACTTCTCAATATGAAAACATTTATGTTGAGTTGGTCGGTGAGCTCAGTCTAAACACCAGCGGTGATGCAGATAGTGAAACGAATCTGCGAGATTTGAATGAGTTTATTAACTCACATAGTGTTGAAGTTTCGTCTGACTTCAAAATTGTCAGTGTCGATAAAGCAAATGACGACTTTGAAGTTGGTCAAACAATCAGATTGACTAGCAAAGAGAGCGGTGTGGATCTCGACTATGAGGATGAATGGGCGGTAGTCACGATTTGCGATAGTAACAACAACAGAAGTGAACGAAACGTTCAAGAGTTGATTGATTCTCTCGAAGAAGCAAACAACATGAATGCATATCTAACAATCCCTAAAGATTGTTGCCAAGGTGAGTTCTATGCAACTGGCCCTAATGTAAGGCGCCATCCGGGAGGAGAGCTGATTAGTGTTGCAAGTCATCCGTTCTGTGATTTCGAAATTGACTTATACGAACGTGCCCGTTGGATTGCTTCTGCACTGAATGAAGTCTCGGCTTGCAAAAAATCATCAATCTAAAAGGAGAAACAACATGAAATATGCAAACTCAACGTATTCAGAAGTAGCATTGTTTGGTGGACTTATTGGTGGAATTATTGACGGTGAATGGAAGGATGGTTGGTTGCTTGATTTGGGGACAGAGGAGTACAGCAAAGAGTTGAAAGACAGAAATTTTGAGGCATGGGCGGAGCGGGTTGATTCATTCGCAAACGATATGAGTATCGTTTTGGTAAATGGAAAAATGGCAGGTTCCTTTATGGGAGCTGGAGAAAGTGAATATATTGAATTAAACACTGACGAAGACGACTTGGTTGAGATTTTCGCTGTGCGCACGCCTCCCGTTGAGCGCTTAAAAGAAATCTACAATGAGCTAGTTGAGGCGATTGAGGAAGCCAATCATGCTTAAGACTCTCTTCGGTGTAGCCCTAGTCGCTGCCTTCTGGAACCATTACAACGAACCCTTAGACACCTCTTCGCCAGAGACTTTCGCCAACGCTTTGGTCAAGACCGCGCCAGCGGTTAAAGCCAAGGCGGAAGCCGACTTCGAGGCGAATGCACTGCCAAAAATCAAGGAAGCCGTTAAGGATTTCGACCAGGACTTCCGTACAGACATCGCTCGTGCCAGTGCCAATTTCAACAGAGCAGAACAGGCTAAAACTGTTGAGATTGTTGAGGCGAAGCCGACTTACTACTTGTCGAGCAATCCCAACACCACATTCAAATATTGTTACCACTTAGAGGGTGGAATGTCGGCTTGTTATGGTGAGCCACGGGTGGACATGTGAGAGCAGATAATCTAACTCTGCAAGTTGCACTTATGAATATTAAAAGCTGGAAACACAATACTTATTGCGAGCCATTCACTCAAGACCTCAAACATGTTCTTTTAATTTTGCCAGTGCTGAAGAAGCATGCAATTAAACGAATCGTCTTGAATGGTTCAGCCAAACTAAAAGAGCAAGTCAAACAGGCGCAAGCCCACGTCGTTGAAGAGAGAGGCGACCCCAACAGCGTCGATTATCTGAAAATCACTGAAAATTTATTCGCTGGCTTCACCGTCGAAGTAATTGTTGGCGACTGGAAAAACATTGATATTCGTGAAGATTATTACTATTTCCTTAATCCACCTCAATCATTCACTCAAACCGAATTCAGCAAGATTAAAGCCATTTTTGCAGGTGTGGACTACCACCTGAATGGCGTTGACCTCGAAGGCATCAACCCAAGAAGTGCAACTGGCAAAGCTAATAAATCTGGCAAGCGTAGGTTCGCTAATTCAAAGAGTTTGGACACGCGCAGAAAAAGAGAAAAGCAAAGAAGACTAGCAGTCTGGATGGCAGCGGTCGCATTGGGTGAGAAACAGGCTGACATTGCCGACCTGCTAAATACCTCTGTTCGTACAGTCAAAAGCGATTGTAAATCAATCAAAAATCCAATACGGATAATCGACCTCTTTTGCGGATTGGGTGGGTTCAATTTAGGCTTTCAAGCCCTCCATTACCCAATGTCCGTAGAGTTTGCTTCTGACATTGATAAGACCGTACAGCGAGTCTATAAGAGGATCTATCAGCATGAAGTATTCGGCGACATAAATGCTATCGACGCGCGAGATATTCCCGACCATGACATCCTTTGTGGTGGCTTTCCTTGTCAGCCATTCAGTGGGGCAGGGCTTCAGCAGGGCTTGAATCATGTTGGGAAAGGCGACCTGATATTTTCTATCTTTGGGATACTCAAGGCTAAACAGCCGGAGGCATTCTTGCTTGAAAATGTTCGTCGACTAGAAACAAACGAGAATGGAAAAACATTCAAATCAATCGTCAAAGGTCTTGAAGGTTGCGGATACATCGTAAAAACTAAAGTACTTTTCACTGACGATTTCGGCTTGCCTCAAGCACGAGCAAGGCTCTACTTCGTGGGATTCAGGAACGACATAGAAGGTGCGAGTTCCTTTGAATTCCCTAAGCCTTTTGATTTCCACCAGCCCTTAGACGACTTATTGCAACACCACGATGCCGTGCCTGACCACACCTTTCATAGCTTGGACATCTTGAAGAAGATTGAACCTGGAATCGGGAAAGTGGGGCGGATTAAACAAATAAAGAGAGACGGTGTAACAGTGAATGCAAGCAACACTGCGTACACTTTAATGACCAACAACTCGCCGTACCAGAACAGCGTTGACGGCATTCGTGTGTTGTCGCCTAAAGAACAAGTCCAGCTTCAAGGTTTCGAGCCTGCAAGAATGCTTGAAATCTTTGAAGAACTAAAGCTTGCTCCGTCAGTGATTGCTAGATTGTGCGGGAACAGCGTATCCGTGCCAGTGATTACCTCAATCGCTGGGGAGATGTTGAAAGTGCTACGAAAGCAGTGAGGCAGGTTTGACCCTCAAAAATTTTGAGTGAAAATTAAAGTAATCATAATAAAAGTTATCATTACCACAGCATGGTCAACCCCCAACTCTGTAAGTTGCACCTTTGGAGAATGGCCACTTTTAAGCCGTTATTCTTTAGTGAGTAGGGCAGAGGCAAGGCCAAATTGATTTCTACCTGATGGCAGAAATTCGGCCGTTTTTTTCTGCATCAAAAACAAAGCAGTCACCGTTTGAGTCCAAACCGAAAATATCTAGCCCTCTTGGGTTGACGTTGCATGTGCAAAGCTATGGTATTGGGGTCTTTCGTTTGCTACTGTCCAACTGAATGTTGGGAAGTTTCGAAACGTAAATTAGCCATGGAACATTGATCAATTTTGGGGGGCCTCTGAAAGGCTGAGGTGTTGCCGGACAATACAAAAGTATATAGGCCGATTGGCAGATTGACTGAATAGGGGGGGGTGAATAAGATGCGGTTCATCGGCTCACCAAGGGCACAAGCATGAGAAGCTGATCATGTGGTGTGCAGCGTTGTAAAACAAAGAAAGAAAAAATAATGATTTCAAATAATGATCGTCTTCTTGCCGAAGAACAAAGAAAAACAACAAATTTGCTCTCTGAGAATAACGCCGGAAGCAAATTATCCGGCTTGGTAAATCAAGTTGATACTCTTTTTGATGGCATGAAAGGAGATATTAAGGAAGCTCTTTTTTTAGAAAAACAAATTCTCACTTTAGAAGAAATAGAAAAACAAGAGGAGAAACACCGTACTTTAGATGAAGAATATCTGGGCCTGAAAACTCAGGCACTAATTAATATGGTAGTAATAAAAGATCTGATTGAGCAAAACAAAAACATGGGTGAGTTCTTAAATTTTATACAGAACAAAAATGAAGAGGTTAGTAGTGTTTCGAATGATGCAGAAATTCAAGAGAAGATAAATAAACGAAAGCAAATCGCACAACTATGACCTCAAAACAAGACATTATTGCTCACCAGAATCGAGCCATAAATAATCAGATTACTTTCAATGATTTCCTACGAACGCAGCTTCACGCAAAAGGGCTGTCGGAAACGAGTAATAGTTCAAAAATAAACCAAAGCATTGATGGTTTAAAGAATTCCACATTTGAGATTCCCAAGAGAATCGCAAGATTGAGGAAAATACTTGAAACTTTTCAAGGCGATAGGATTGTACTGAAAGAAAATCGTAACGATGCCATGAAATCAATGGTTGAGGCTTCAGAAAATTGCATTATTGAATTAATGATGCAAGGCTCTGGGCTATCTGCTTATTTAAAATCTTTTTCTGAGCAGGATTATGTTTTGTATCTGAAAAAATTGGATAAAGAAATAACCTATTTGGGTTTTCAAGAAAAGATAAACAGTATCTCGCACGCGTTGTACGACGGAAGAATATCTTGGGTTTTGTCCGAAGAGGATCCTTTTCTAAGAGATATTCTTTACTTGGATGAGACATTTGCCGAAATTAAAAGGCGGAAGTCTGAAAATGAAATGGATTTGGATGTCATAAATTACAAAAAAATGTATTTTGTATTGTTATTAGCATTTCTTGCAATTAGAGATTTTGATTCAAGCCTGGTCTCGAATTTTATGAAGAGATCAAATCTCACAGAAACATTTATACGGGAATATTTGCTTGATTCAATTGAATCAACTGAAATGTTAGTTATGAATAATGTGGGTTTGTCACGTGATGATTATGTTTTTTTTGATTTTTATAAGAATAACAGTCAGGAGTTGACCAAGAAGTTAATTCAAGGGTATGACAAGAAAGAATATGAAAAGTCGAAATATGGTAGAAATGAATCATTGGCAAAGAAAATTCTGACTGCATTTTATCGCACAATGCCTGACGACGATAAAGCAATCATATTGCACGGCGGAAAGATAAATGCATTATCGACAGATTTTAGAATATTGAGACAGCGTCTTAATTTGTCAAATTTCACTATTAATAAAGAGTTGAATCAAAAATCAAATAGTGAACAAATTAAAGAGCAATCTATTGAAGTAAAAAGAACGGGGTTCTTCAAAAAGTTATTCAGCTGACCTGGACACTCTAATTTTTTCTTACGGATAATTTGCATCACTGGCAGAACTGTAAGCACAAATACAGACTTTAGAGGCGCAGTCTCCCGAGGCCGCTATCAAGCTGCCATCATGTCGTCTGAACCTGAAAGAACAAAATGACAAATCCCCCATATCACACATTGGTTTCAACTGATTCCCATACGCAACTTGTTCCGGCACTTGGTGAGTTACTAAAAAATCAGGATGTTAATTCTATTGTTATGGCATACGGCTACATGACAATTAGTGAGGAAATAAAACGAGACTGGAATCAGATTAAGAGCTGGCTCTCGGCTGATAGCAGTCGAAAGCTTGAAATCTATATGGGTGTTTGGGATAAAGACAAAGATTGCCTTAAGTCTTCAGTATGGAAATATCTCCTCAGTACTTTTGGGGTTAAGTCGTTTAGATGTGGAAATGTTGCCCTTTATGGAATTCGTAATCTCCATACGAAAATAATATGTATAGGAAAGTCTCGTCCCCAAGATAATGCGCTCTCTACAATATGCGATATCGAAGTAGTAGAGGCTATCGTTGGAAGCAGTAACTTCACTGACGCATCTAGATATGGCGATCGTATTGAAATCGATTTACATTTAACACGAACGCACATTGCGAACACAGATTTCACAGTGAAAATAAACGATCTTCGTAAGTGGATGTTGTGCGAGCTCCAATGTGAGATGACTGAAATGCCTTTTTATCGTGATGCATTATCAGATGAGCATAAAACGAGAGGCCAAGCAGAACAGAAATCCAGAGACGAAAGCTGGGATGCACAGGAGATTGGGGAACGAGCGGAGCGGGAGAGTTAGTCTCGAACAGAGGTAATTTGCTGTGGGGGGATTTTTGTGCAAATGATCCGCCTGAAGTTGCTTGCTTGATAAGCTGAAGATTGGAATGGATGCAATATCGGACAGTCGGCTCCAATTTTCCAAAGTCCGCTCTGGCCAAATTACTGTCTTATAGCGGATAAGCAACATCTCCCAACAGAAATTCAACTAAGCCTCATTTGAATAATATCGGCCACAGATGTTCAATACTACACTTTGCAAATTACACCTTTGGGAAAATAGCCCTTTTAAGCGATTATTTTTTGTTGGGTGAGGCAGAGGCACTAAAGAATTGTTTTAAGAGAGTGGGGAGCTTTGAGGTGAATCTGTAGGGATTCAAAAGCGAAACCCGAACCCCATCCCCAAGCAGAAATAGCTTCCCAAGGCTGCACCGATATAGCGTCGGCTCGTTTGCCGACTTAAAGACTAGAAACTTGTTCGTAAATATTTCGTAGTTTATTCGTAGTTGGTTCGTGTTTTTGTACTAAAAATTCTCTTAATTTCTGCTAGGAAATGCGAGCAAAAGCTACCAATTGCTAGATGCTACTAGGAAAGTGGTAAGCCATGAAAACCACGTCTCTGAAGGGATTAAATCCTTTAAGCCTTAGAAAGCCCATAAAACAAAAGGCTTCCAAGCCTTTGATAGCCTGAAAGCCTTAATATATCAAGCTTTTCATAGGTTAAATACATTGTATTTGGTGCCCGGAACCGGAATCGAACCGGTACGCCTGTTTTACCAGAGCGACGGATTTTAAGTCCGTTGTGTCTACCAATTTCACCACCCGGGCAGGGGGCAGAAGATAGCGATATTCACTAAGCTTCGTGGAGGCGGCGCATTATACATATGAGTATGGGGAGCGGAATAAATGAGAAATATTTTCCTAACTTTCTTGACACAAAAAACTTTATCCATATAATGCGGACTTCGTTTTTGCGGGAATAGCTCAGTTGGTAGAGCGATACCTTGCCAAGGTATAGGTCGAGAGTTCGAGTCTCTTTTCCCGCTCCAAATCACAAGGGAAAGCTTTTTAAGCTTTCCCTTATCATTTCAGAGCAGCGCTCGCTGCTTTATGGCGCGATAGCAAAGCGGTTATGCAGCGGATTGCAAATCCGTTTAGCCCAGTTCGACTCTGGGTCGCGCCTCCAGTTTTTCCCGTTATAAATATCTTTCAAGCAAGGAGTTGCCGTAGCTCCTCGCATAGTTTCTCTGTGACGTTCCCCTGCTCCAGTGACTTGCCGCCTATGCGGAATGTGTCTTCTGCGCGCGCACCCAAGGTGTTGATCTTCGCACTATGTAATTCGATATCGTTTTGAGCGAGTGCATGGGCGATACGTGCCAACAGTCCAGGCCGATCACCGGCAATGATGGAGAGGATGAAGTGTCCCTTCTCATCCTGTTCGATATCGACTTTGGGTGCGATGGGGAAATGCTTGAGCTGGCGACTGATTCTTCCACCTTGAGCTGCCTTGGAAATCTCATCGTTGGATAGATGTTGCGTGAGTTCGTATTCGATGTAGTTCATCACATCGCGATATTCGGTCTTGGCATCATTGGCATCCATGACCAAGAAGCTATCCAGCGCGTAGCCGTGCTGAGTGGTCAATATCTTGGCTTCCATGATGTTGTAAGACATGCGCGCGAAGAAATTGCATATCTTGGCGAACAGGAATGGCTTGTCTGGTGAATAGACCAGTACCTGCATGCCTTCGCCGATCCGGCTCAACCTAGTCTTTACGATAGGCGCCTCGGTATTGACCCGATGCGCTAGTAGCCTCGTATGCCATGCGATCTCATGGGGTTCATGCCGCGTGAAATATTCGTTGTCGAGTTGTGTCCACAGTAATTTGTAGACGTCTGGGTGGATCGCATAGAGATTCAAGGATTCGCCAGCCAAACGACGCGCTTCGCCGGCTTGATCGGCGATCTTTCCGCTACTTAAGAATCGTTTAGTGGATTGGAAAAGATCCTCTAATAATTTTCCTTTCCATGCATTCCACACCTTATGGCTCGTACCTCTGATATCTGCCACGGTCAGCAGAAAAAGCGCAGTGAGATAACGCTCGTTCTTGATCTTGGAGGCAAAGCCGGCGATCACATCTTGATCGGACAGATCCTGTTTCTGAGCAGTGGAGGACATGGTGAGATGGTTCTCCACCAGCCATACGATGAGTTCGTTGTCTTCGCGCATCAAGCCATGCTGTTTGCAAAAACGCGAGGCATCGGCGCGTCCGAGTTTTGAATGGTCGCCACCGCGTCCTTTGGCGATGTCGTGGAACAACCCAGCTAAATAAAGTACTTCAGGGCGGGCAAAGTCGACGATGAGTTTGCTACATAGTGGGAATTCGTGAGCGTGGATCGGGAGTGTGAATCGACGCAGGTTACGTATCACCATCAAGATATGTTCATCCACGGTATAGACGTGGAATAGATCATGTTGCATCTGTCCTACGACACGCCCAAAAGCGGGTATGTATCGTCCTAGGATGTCTTGTTGGTTCATGCGACGTAGTGCGTGGGTCAGTCCTTGGGGTTGACGGAAGATATCCATGAACAGCTGGCGATTGACCGAATCAGCGCGGAAGTCAGCATCTATCTTATAGCGTGCGCGCCATAAGGCCCGCAAAGTCTGCGCTGAGAAGCCGGTCAGGCGCGGATGTTGTTGTAGGAGTATGAAGCTCTCTAAGATGGCCGAGGGGGTCGTCTCAAACAGCATCTCATCTCTGGCTTCCAGTTTGTCGTCTCGCGCGATGAATCGTTCGTTCAGCGGATAAGTCTCAGCGCTCGGGAACAGGCGCGCACGCATGGTCTGCAACAGCACGGCATTCAGTTGTTGTACGGCGCGTTTGGTCTGATAGTAGCGGCGCATCATACGTTCGCTGGCGCGTATTTGCGGACTGGCACTGATGCCGAGCTGTTCAGCCAACGGTGTCTGATATTCGAACACCACGCGGTCGTCGTGCCGGCCGGATAGGTAGTGCAGTCGGATGCGCAAGTCTTGCAAGAAGCGCTCGTGATGTGCGGCTTGTTTGGCTTCGCTCTGGGTGATGAGGTCGGCTTTTGCCAATGCTTGCCAGGTATGGCCGAAGCCCGATGCCCGTGAGATCCAGATCACGGTTTGTAGATCGCGCAGCCCCCCCGGGCTTTCCTTCAAATTGGGTTCGAGGTTGAAATCGGTATCGATGAAGCGCGTATGCCGTTGGGTCTGTTCTTGTTGCTTGGCGCTGTAGAAGGCACGCGCATCCAGATGCGTGTTGAGCTCGGTCTGAAGGGCTTTGAATAGGATAGACGATCCGACGAGCAGGCGTCCCTCCAGCAGGTTAGTTTGTACCGTCACATCGGATGACTCTTGGATGCACTGCGCGATGGTACGCACGCTATGGCCGACCTCTAGGCCGATGTCCCACAGATTGCCGATCAGTGTTTGTAAGCGTTGTTCCAGATCGGCATCGGCCTCTTGCGGCAGTAGAACCAATAGATCGATGTCTGATTTCGGATAGAGTTCGGCACGCCCATATCCGCCGACGGCGATCAGTGCGAGCTCGGAGGGTAATCCCAATGTCCGCCACACCTCGATCACATGCGCATCGACCGTCTTGCTGTGTGTGCGCAGATAGCGAGTGGGATTGGGTTGCTCCGCATAGTCTTGCCGCAGCACTTGGCGTGCCGTACGCAGGCTCTCACGTATCAGCGCGATGGTCATCAGTTCGGTGTGGGAGGGCAGCCAGCCGAGAGAGTCAATACCTCGAAACCGGTCTCTGTCACTAGGAGGGTGTGTTCCCATTGCGCAGACAAGCTATGGTCTTTGGTGACGATGGTCCAGCCATCGCCCAATTGTTTGATCTCTTTCTTGCCTGCATTGATCATCGGTTCGATGGTGAAGACCATACCGGCTTCCAGTCGCACGCCCGTGCCCGCTTTGCCGTAATGGAGGACCTGCGGCTCTTCGTGGAAGCGTGCGCCGATGCCATGTCCGCAGAATTCGCGCACCACGCTGTAGCCTAATCCCTCCGCAAAACTTTGGATGGCATGACCTACGTCTCCTAGGTACGCGCCTGGACGCACCACACGAATGCCGCGCCACATCGCCTCGTAGGCCGCTTCGCACAGACGTCTAGCTTGGATGGAGGGCTCTCCAACGTAATACATACGGCTAGAGTCACCGTGGTATCCATCTTTGATCGGAGTGACATCAAGGTTGATGATATCGCCGTTCTTTAATTTCTTATCACTGGGGATGCCGTGACAGACCTGATGGTTGATCGAAGTGCAGATGGATTTTGGGTAGGGGTTATGTCCACCCGGTGCGTAGTTGAGCGGGGCAGGGATAGCCTTCTGTACATTGACTGTGTAGTCATGGCAGAGTTTGTTCAATTCATCGGTAGTCACGCCTACTTGGACGAAAGGCCCGATGTAGTCTAGTAACTCACCTGCGAGCCGCCCAGCGACGCGCATCTTTTCGATCTCTTGCGGAGTTTTGATGCTGATTGGCATGATGTATCTTCAAATTAGTGGTGGATGCGAGGATAGTAGATAGCACGACTCCGCACAACCAAGAAAAAGGCACGCCAGCGGCGTGCCTTTTAACTTACTTAAGATGTGGAATTAACGCTTGTTGCCTGCGTAATTGCCGCGTCCTAAGGAAAAGCCGCCCGTGCCTTGTGGGCGCGGTGCGCTACGAGGTGCAGCTGAAGGTGCGCGGTTGCCATTCACTTCTCTATTCGTAGTGGTGTGGTTGGCTGTGTGATGACCGCCTTGAGGACGTGCATCATGACCGCGAGATTCAAAACCACCTTGTGGACGTGCATCGTGACCAAAGCGAACATGCTTTTGACCATCGCGACGCTGACCTTGAGGATGCTCGTGACGGCTGTCTGGCGCACTGTGGCGAGTGTTACCTGCTTCCGCATTACGCGCAGCGAAACCGCTGGCGTTGTGACTGCGACCAGCATAACCGCCGCCTTCGTTGTTACGGCCTGCGTAACCACCACCATTGTTGTTGCGAGAACTGAATCCGCCGCCGTTACGTGCGCCGTATCCGCCACCACCATTGCCACGGCTTTCGCCGCGAGGTTGTGAAGAAGCTGGACGTGGTTTGAATTTTGGCTCCAGACCGACGATGGTATGTGGCTGGATCGGTTGACCGGTATAACGCTCGATCTTCTTCAGATGCATCGCATCGCGGTTAGAAGCGAAGGAAACAGCGATACCTGTCGCTCCACCACGACCGGTACGGCCGATACGGTGAACGTAGTCTTCAGCGAACTTAGGCAAGTCGAAGTTGATGACGTGTGTGATACCCGCCACATCGATACCGCGTGCAGCCACATCGGTCGCAACCAACACGCGCACATTACCTTTACGCAGATTGAGCAACGTGCGGTTACGCTCGCGTTGGTTCATGTCGCCATGCAGAGCAGCAGCAGCGTGGCCTTGAGCAGAAAGCTCATCAGCCAACATGTCAGCATCACGCTTGGTTGCGGTGAACACCAACGCTTGGTTCAGTTCGGTGTCGCGCAACAGATGGTCGAGCAGGCGATTCTTGTGTGCCATGTCGTCCACGAACATCAGACGTTGTTCGATGTTCTCGTGACGCGCTTTAGAAGCAGTAACGCTGATGCGTTTTGGGCTCTTCAACAGTTTTTGTGCCAGATTGCCGATGACGCCATCCAGTGTCGCAGAGAACAACAATGTTTGACGGCTGGCGGGCGTCGCATCTGCGATGCGCTCTACGTCGTCGATGAAACCCATGTCCAACATGCGGTCGGCTTCGTCCAAGACCAACATCTCCAAACGAGAGAAGTCGATACGACCACGGTCGATGTGGTCGATCAAACGACCTGGTGTCGCCACCAAGATATCGACAGGGCTAGACAGCAGTTTGTTTTGCAGTGGGTAAGGCATGCCACCCAAGATGCTCACGACCTTGACGCGCATGTTCTTGCCGTATTTGGTAGCCGCATCTGAGACTTGTTGTGCCAATTCGCGTGTTGGAGTCAGCACCAAGATGCGTGGACCTTTGCTTTGCACTTTAGATGCAACAGACAGTTTTTGCAGTGCAGGCAAGATGAAAGCAGCAGTCTTGCCGGTGCCTGTCTGTGCGGATGCCATCAAGTCGTGGCCCAGCAATGCTTCAGGGATGGCTTGTAGTTGAATAGGGGATGGAACGGTGTAACCCGCTTCTTGTACCGCTGACAGGATGGCAGGTGCCAAGCCCAAAGAGGCAAAAGTAACGACAGGTTCAGCGGCTACAGGTGTTGCAGTTGTGGTGATATTTTCAGACACAGTGATTCCTTTATAATTTTTTTACGAACACAGCGCATGCGTGGCCATGAGCCACACAATCAAATTCAGTAGGGGGAGATATATACCTCTACCGGCGCAAACAAACATCGTCGCTAACCGGTGAAGCTTGGCGCATCAACAAGGATGCAGAGGGTCAGGAAACGATGAACTCAATGTCACCCGAGGGGCGACAAGGCGCGCATTATACTGATAGAGAAAATAAAAGCCAGTGAAAATTCAAGAGCCTGTTTTGCTGTGCTAGAATGCGCGCCCTTCGAAACCAGTACAGGTAGTACAACATGTCCCGCGCACTTCGCAATATCGCCATCATCGCTCACGTTGACCATGGCAAGACCACACTAGTTGACCAACTTCTTCGCCAATCCGGCACTTTCCGTGACAACCAGAAGGTTGATGCACGCGTGATGGACAGCAACGATCTGGAAAAAGAACGCGGCATCACCATTCTGGCCAAGAACACCGCTATCGATTACAACGGAACCCACATCAACATCGTCGACACACCAGGACACGCCGACTTCGGCGGCGAGGTGGAGCGCGTGTTGGGTATGGTGGACGGCGTACTGCTGTTGGTGGATGCAGTTGAAGGTCCGATGCCGCAGACACGTTTCGTCACCAAGAAGGCATTGGCTTTGGGTTTGAAGCCCATCGTCGTCATCAATAAAGTCGACCGCCCTGGCGCGCGTCCTGATTGGGTGCTCGATCAGACCTTCGATCTGTTCGACAAGCTGCACGCGACGGATGAACAACTTGATTTCCCAGTGATCTACGCATCCGGCCTGAATGGTTGGGCATGTTTGGACCTGAAGGATGCGCCATCTAAAGGTGGTACCGCCTCTGATATGAAACCGTTGTTCGAAACGGTTCTGAAGTTCGTTGCTTCACCTCCTGGCGATGCTGAAGCGCCTTTGCAATTGCAACTGGCTGCGCTGGATTACTCCACTTTCACCGGGCGCTTAGGTATCGGTCGTGTGTTGAATGGTCGTATCAAGCCAGGTCAGAACGTCGTGGTGATGAACCATGCAGACCAAGTCAGTTCTGGACGTATCAACCAAGTATTGGGTTTCCAAGGTTTGGAGCGCGTGCCAGTGGATAGTGCCGAAGCGGGCGACATCATCATCATCTCCGGTCTGGACGAGATCGGTATCGGCGTCACCATTTGCGACAAAGACAATCCTGTCGGTCTGCCAGTATTGGGCGTTGATGAACCGACATTGACCATGGACTTCATGGTCAATGGTTCCCCATTGGCTGGTACAGAAGGCAAGTTTGTTTCTAGCCGTCAGATTCGAGATCGCTTGACCAAGGAATTGCTGACTAACGTCGCCTTGCGCGTTGAAGACACGGCGGATGCCGACGTGTTCCGTGTCTCCGGTCGTGGTGAGTTGCACCTGACCATCTTGCTGGAAACCATGCGCCGTGAAGGTTTCGAGTTGGCCGTGGGTAAACCACGCGTCGTGTACAAAGAGATCAACGGTGAGAAATGCGAGCCGTATGAGAATCTGTCCATCGACTTGGAAGATAGCCATCAAGGCGGCGTCATGGAAGAGATCGGTCGTCGTCGCGGCGAACTGACCAATATGGAATCTGACGGTCAAGGACGTACCCGTTTGGAATATCACATCCCAGCACGCGGCCTGATCGGCTTCCAGTCTGACTTCATGACGATGACGCGCGGTAGCGGCTTGATCAGTCACGTGTTCGATGACTACGGCCCTGTGAAAGCAGACTTGCCTGGTCGTCACAATGGCGTGTTGATCTCGGCTGAAGACGGTGAAGCCGTGGCTTATGCGCTGTGGAAACTGGAAGATCGTGGTCGCATGTTCGTTGTGCCTGGCGACAAATTGTACGAAGGCATGATCATCGGTATCCATGCACGTGACAACGACCTCATCGTCAATCCGATCAAGGGCAAGCAACTGACCAACGTGCGCGCATCCGGTACGGATGAAGCCGTGCGTTTGACGACAGCTTTGAAGATGACTCTGGAATCCGCGGTCGAGTTCATCGACGATGATGAATTGGTCGAACTGACACCGAAGTCCATCCGTATCCGTAAGCGCTATTTGAAAGAGCACGAGCGTAAGAAGGCTGCCAAGTCGGAGTGATCGACACCGTAAGGTGAATGACAAAGGGCGCGAAAGCGCCCTTTGTCATTTATACTTGCAGCCACTTTTTTTCCGAAAAGAACCATGTTGGAAATCCTATTCGCAGCCCTGATCTTGATGTTGTTGCTACTCCTATGGGTGATGCAACTACGTCAGCCCGCTCGTTCCGCCCAGTTGCTGGAGCAACAGCATCGCGCCATGCTGGCTGATTTGAATGATGGATTGAACAAGCAAGGAGATCGTCTCATTGCCACTCAAGCCGTCGAAGCGGAACGTTTGCGTACCGCTGTGAGCGAAGAGTTGCGCGCCACCCGTGATGCAGTCAACGCCTTGCAAGCCAAGCAGGATCTACTGCGCAGCGAGATGCTGGCGCAGACCTTGGCCAAGTTGGCGGAGCAGGGGCGTGCCGATCAAGAGTTGATCCAGAACTCGTTCCGCAATGCCACACAACATCTGGCGACCAGCATCGAGGCGCTATCCAAGACAGTGGATGGACGCTTGGAGCAGATCGGCGGCAAGGTCAACGAGCGTTTGGACGAAGGATTCAAGAAGACTAACGAGACATTTGTTAGTGTGATGACTCGATTGGCTACCATCGATGAGGCGCAGAAAAAGATCGATGGACTCACCACCAATATGGTGAGTTTGCAGGAACTGCTTGGGGATAAGCGTTCTCGTGGCGCTTTCGGTGAAGTGCAACTGGAAGCCTTAGTGCGCAACATCATGCCTCCACAGTCTTATGAGATGCAGTTCTCGCTCCCCAATGGCACCCGCGCTGATTGTGTGTTGAAGCTTCCGGAGCCAACTGGGATGGTGGCCGTGGATTCCAAATTCCCGCTTGAGAACTACCACCGTATGTTCGGTGCGGAGACGCCAGCCGAACGTTTGGTGGCCGAAAAACAATTCAAGGCGGATATCAAGAAACACGTAGATGACATCGCAAATAAATACATCATTGCAGATGTGACCTCGGACGGTGCGGTGATGTTCATCCCCGCTGAAGCAGTATTTGCCGAGATACATGCGCATCACCCAGAAGTCGTTGATTACGCCATGCAGCGTCGTGTATGGATCGTGTCGCCGACCACCTTGATGGCGGTGCTGAATACGGCGCGTGCCGTGATGAAGGACGTGGAGACGCGCAAACAAGTCCACATCATCAAAGACGAGCTGGGGAAACTAGGTAAAGAGTTCGGACGTTTCGATGAGCGGATGAAAAAGCTGGCGGACCACATCCGTCAAGCACATGAGGATGCACAGGATGTGCGGACGACGAGCCAAAAGATATCCAAACGGTTTACCAGTATCGAGCAAGTTGAGTTAAGCCAGTCTAACGAGCATTCGGTTATTGAACATACGAACGAGTAGCTTGCTCATTTTTTCGAAATATCGTACACGGTTATTTCAGGAGTAAAAGAATCATGACTGCCTCTCATACTTGGAAATTCTTCCGCGCGGGCGGATTCGATCAAGTTCAATTGGATAATGGTGCCGATCTATTGGCATTGAAAGATCTTAACCAAAAACTTTGGGTGGCTCTGAGCTGCCCTACGCGCGGCATCGAATTCGATGGCAACACCTTGGATATGATCGACTCGGATGGGGATGGTCAGGTGCGTGCGAACGAGGTATTGGCAGCCATTGCATGGGCTGGCACCTTGCTGAAGAGTAGCGACACCTTGACCAAAGGTACTGACAAATTATTACTGTCGGACATCAATGATGGGTCAGACGAGGGTAAGCAGATCCTTGCTTCCGCGCGCCACATCCTGAATAGCTTGGGCAAGTCCGATGCGACCATGATCACGCTGGACGATTTGACAGACATCGAGAATTTCGTGTCCGGATTGCAATTTAATGGAGATGGCGTGGTATGCGCTAAGCAAGTCAGCGCTGCCGATTTGAGCACCACGGTTGCTGATATCGTCAATATCTCTGGTTCCTCACCTGATATGAGTGGAGATGTGGGCATCAATATAGATCGCTGCGACCAGTTCTTTGCCGATGCCAAAGCCTACTCTGACTGGTATGCCCAAGGTGAGGCTGATAAAGGAATCTTGTTGTTGGGAGCTGAAAGTAAGGCCGCCGCAGAAACCTTGCAGGCTGTCAAAGAAAAGATTGACGATTACTTCACGCGTTGCCAATTGGCTGCCTATGACGAACGTTCTGCAGTACCACTGAGTCGCTCTGCAGAGGACTACCAGCAACTCGCCATCTTGAGCCTCTCTGCACAGACAGGCGAGATCGCCAGTTTCCCGCTATCGACGATTGAGGCGAAAAAGCCATTGTCACTCGTTGCAGGTATTAATCCTGCTTGGTGTGCCAAGATCGAAGCGTTGCGAAACGTTGTCGTCAAACCTCTGCTCGGCGACAAGCAAAGCATTACTGCTTCAGAATGGACCGCTCTATGCGCACGTTTCGATGCATTCGGTGCATGGCAATCATCCAAACCTGAATCCAAAGTCGGTGAGTTGGGTATAGAACGTGTTCGTGCGATCCTCGCCACCGATCACCATGCAAGGATTGCCTCACTTATTGGGCAGGACAAGGCCGTGGAGTCCGAGATCAAATCCATTCGCTCGGTGGAACGTCTGGTTCGCTATCAACGAGACCTGTTCAAACTAGCGAACAACTTCGTTTCTTTCCGTGAGTTCTATTCGGGTAAGAAGAAAGCCATCTTCCAAGTCGGCACGCTTTATCTGGATGGCCGCAGCTGTGAGCTTTGCATCAAGGTGGACGATGTCAACGCGCACGCTTCTTACGCGAATAGCAGCGGTGTATGTTTGGCTTATTGCGAGCTGGAACGTAACGGCGGAAAAGAAAAGATGAGTGTCGCCGCCGCATTCACTGCAGGGGATTCTGATTTCCTGATGGTCGGTCGTCACGGTATCTTCTATGACCGTAAGGGCCAAGATTGGAACGCCACCATCGTGCGTATCTCAGATCACCCGATCAGTATCCGCCAAGCATTCTGGTCACCTTATAAAAAACTGACCAAAATGATTGGCGAACAGATGCAAAGGTTGGCGGCCAGCAAAGCCAACGCAGTAGAAAACAAGATGGCAACAGCAGTGGCAAGCGCTCCAACAGTAGTCGCTGCAACACCTACTCCACCAGTGGTGGCGGTCAAACCGCCATTCGATGTGGGTAAGTTCGCCGGTATCTTTGCTGCTATCGGATTGGCTATCGGTGCTATCGGTGGCATCTTGGCAACAGTTGTTGGCGGTATCTTGAGTCTGGAGTTGTGGCAGATACCCTTGGCGATGATCGGACTTATGTTGACGATCTCTTTGCCCTCTATGGTGCTTGCTTGGTTCAAGTTGAAAAGGCGTAACCTAGGACCAATCCTCGACGCTTGCGGTTGGGCCATCAATGCACGTGTATTGATCAATATCCCATTTGGTACTTCGTTGACTGCATTGCCGATGTTGCCGACCGGTGCGCATCGCTCACTGGTCGATCCATATGCTGAGGAGAAGCCTGTGTGGCCATACGTGGTTATAGGTCTAGCTATCATCGGTTTAGTGGGCTGGGCATGGTACGCAGGATATTTCTCAAACTGAATTACTCGAACTGAATGAATTTATAAGATGAAGATCGCAATCGCACAGATCAACTGCATTCTCGGTGACTTGGCGGGTAACTCCGCCAAAATCGCCGAGTACGCGAAAGCTGCAAAAGAGCAAGGGGCTGACATCCTGCTCACTCCAGAAATGAGTCTGTGTGGTTATCCTCCGGAAGACTTGTTGCTACGTGATGGCTTCTATCGTGAGTGTGATCTGGCTTTGGCGGAATTGGCCAAGCAAGCTCAAGGGATAGTCCTGATCGTAGGGCACCCACATCAAGTCGGAGAAAATCGTTTCAATGCAGCTTCTGTCTTGATTGATGGAAAGGTGTTCAGGACCTATCACAAGCATGAGTTACCCAATCATAGTGTCTTCGATGAGAAGCGCTATTTCGAACACGGCCATCAAGCGTGCGTCTTCGAGCTGGGCGGAATCAAGTTCGGTCTCAATATCTGCGCTGATGTTTGGGAGAGCACGGCTGCTTCAAGGGCGCGCGAGGCGGGGGCGGAGATATTGTTGGTGCTGAACGCTTCCCCCTACCATTTTGACAAGCAGGCCACACGGCACGAGACGCTGCATGAACGTATAGATGAGACGGCATTGCCTATCGTCTATGCCAATATGGTGGGCGGTCAAGATGAATTGGTATTCGATGGTGCCTCTTTTGTGATGGATGCTGATGGAACACTTACCCATCAATTCCCAGCATTCGAGGAAGTATTGGGTATCGTTGAGATTCGAGAGGGCAATCTGGTGGCAGGTGAGATCGCCGTGGTCGAAAAAGACGAGGCCAGCATCTACCGTGCACTCTGTCTCGGCGTGCGAGATTACATCCAAAAGAACCGCTTCCCCGGCATCTTGCTCGGTTTGTCTGGTGGTATCGACTCCGCGCTGACGCTAGCTGTGGCAGTAGATGCCTTGGGGGCAGACAAGGTGCGGGCGGTGATGATGCCTTCACCCTATACCGCTCAGATAAGTATCGATGATTCGCGTGAGATGGTGAAGATCCTTGGCGTGCGCTATGAAGAATTGGACATCCTTCCTACCTTCACAGCTTTGCAAGATACTTTGTCGCCCGTGTTCAAAGGACTACCTGCCGATACTACCGAAGAGAACCTACAAGCCCGTATCCGGGGTACCTTGCTGATGGCTATGTCGAATAAGACAGGTTCCTTGGTCCTGACCACAGGCAACAAATCCGAGATGACTGTCGGTTATGCCACCTTGTATGGCGACATGGCAGGTGGCTTCGCCGTATTAAAGGACGTAAGCAAGACTTGGGTATATCGCATATCCAATTATCGCAACACCCTTGGGCGTGTCATCCCTGAACGCATCATCAATCGACCACCCAGTGCAGAGTTGAAGCCAGATCAAACCGATCAAGATAGCTTGCCGCCTTATGATGTGCTGGATGCCATCATGGCCTGCTATGTAGAGAAGAACATGAGCATCCCACAGATCGTGAAAGAGGGGTTCAACCTAGCCGATGTGCAGCATGTGGTGAAGTTGATCCGCATCAATGAATACAAGCGTCGCCAAGCACCCGTTGGGATCCGCATCACCGACCGCAGCTTCGGCAAGGACTGGCGCTATCCCATCACGGCGCGTTATCAGGACGATTTTTAGTTATACTTGCGCCATATTTTCAGGGAGACCAGCATGAAGAAGATCGAAGCCATCATCAAACCATTCAAGCTCGACGAAGTACGCGAAGCCTTATCCGAATTGGGTGTTAGCGGTCTGACTGTGACCGAGGTCAAAGGCTTCGGCAGACAAAAAGGTCACACTGAGTTGTATCGTGGCGCAGAATACGTCGTGGATTTCCTACCTAAGATCAAAGTAGAGATCGTGGTCAGTTCTGCCATGCTGGATTCCGCAGTAGAGTCAATCATCAAAGCGGCACACACTGGCAAGATCGGTGACGGCAAGATATTCGTTTCCAGCGTCGAACAAGTCATCCGTATCCGTACTGGCGAGACTGACGAGACTGCACTGTAGAGACTTTAAGACTCGGTAAGTAAAAAGGGCACCTGAAATTCAGGTGCCCTTTTATTTGATCAGAAAGATCAGATTATTTCGCTACTTGACGCTCTCTGATCTCGTCCAAAGTCTTGCAGTCGATACAGAGGGTAGCAGTAGGGCGTGCCTCAAGGCGGTTCAAGCCAATTTCCACTCCACATTTGTCACAGAATCCGTAATCCCCAGCTTCGATGCGCGCTAACATCTTGTCGATATTCTTGATGAGTTTGCGTTCGCGGTCGCGGTTGCGTAATTCCAAGCTCATGTCCGATTCTTGGCTAGCGCGGTCGTTAGGGTCGGCGAACACGGTCGCTTCATCTTGCATGGTGTGCACGGTGCGATCGATATCTTGGCTCAAGCCAAGTTTGATCTCATTTAGAACGCCTCGAAAGTGTTCGAGCTGTTTTGCGCTCATATAAGCCTCGCCCTTTTTTACCTTGTACGGGGCAGATGTTTTGTTCGTTTGTGCTGGCATTACGTCTATCTCCACGGGAAGCTGATTTTTTCAAGCGCGCTTTAATACCAGATAGGGATGTTGGTCGCAACAAGAAATTTACTGATTTGCCGACTATAAAATATTAACACCTTGTTTTTTAAGCATATCGACCAAAACAATCAAGGGGAGGCCAATCAAGGCATTCGGATCGTCTCCTTGAATGGATTGGATCAGCGCGATTCCTAAACCTTCCGATTTGGCACTCCCTGCGCAATGGTAGGGTTGCTCCTTGTGTAAGTAGCGCTCTATTTCGTCATCGGAAAGATCACGGAATCTCACCTTGGTCTCGGCCAAGGCGGTTTGCATTTCTTTGGTGCGAGAATTGAAAAGGCTGACGGCAGTGTAGAAATCCACGGTCTTTCCGCGCATCGATCGCAGCTGTCGTACTGCATTGTCGTGAGTCATGGGCTTGCCTAGTTGCGCTCCCTCCAATAGGGCGACTTGGTCTGATCCTATGATGAGAGCGTCAGGGAACTGCTGAGCGACGGCTTGGGCTTTGAGTTGGGAAAGACGTTGAGATGTCTGGGGAGCCGATTCCCCTAGTAAAGGGGTTTCATCTACGTCTGGAGAGGCAGTCTGAAACGGTATCTGTAGGGTGGATAACAGCTGACTCCTATATATAGAGGTCGAAGCTAGGATAATCGGTTGAGAATTCAAGATATTCCTTCGATGCGTCTTTGACAGGGAAGGTCGGAATATATATCATGCGCGCCTCATGTTTGCACGGCCTTTAATTGACGCGTTGGAATTTGCTGGAAACGGCAGGGAAATTCGCGGCGAAATACCTATTAAAGAGCTGTCTAGACTGGATGATATGTTGCTTGATTCGGCAGGGACGTTGGCCTATGTAGTGCGGGGCGCACGTATAAATGATCGCGATGTGTTGGATGTGTCTTTGAATGGTGTCGTTCATTTGCGTTGCCAGCGTTGTTTGGCTGACCTTGAATTTCCAATCGAAGTGTCATCCAGGCTGAAATTGGCATCGGCCGCAGAGCTGGATGCGGTCGATGATGAGGATGAAGACGAATATATAGAAGCTTCGTCACAGTTGGATGTGATCGGGTTGGTGGAAGATGAGCTTTTATTGAGCCTCCCTTTCGCCCCTAGGCACCCAGATGGAGCATGTAGTCCAGTAAGTGAAGGTTTGAAGCAGTCAGCCAATCCATTTGCGGTGTTGGCTGGATTAAAGAAGTAGTATTTATTGGTTTTAGTGAGGAGTAATCATGGCAGTTCAGCAGAATAAAAAATCCCCATCCAAGCGCGGTATGCACCGTGCCCACGATTTCTTGACAGCACCAGCACTGGCTATCGAGCCCTCCACTGGCGAACCACATCTGCGCCATCACATCAGCCCAAGCGGTTACTACCGTGGCAAGAAGGTAGTCAACACAAAGAGCGAATAAGTTCTTTGTTTGATTTGACCATGCACCCCGCGCTGCGGGGTGTGTCATGTACGACCATTTCTCGTTATTGAGGATCGCCCTGTGGATGTGACTATCGCAATTGATGCCATGGGAGGCGACCATGGAGTGTCCGTTACCGTTCCTGCGGCTGTAGCTTATCTGCGCGACCACCCAAACGACACCATCGTTCTGGTCGGTTTGGCAGAGGAAATCGAGGGCGCGTTGCGCTCTGCCGGGATCTCTGGGGAACACCCAAATCTTCGAATACATCCGGCGACCGAAGTCGTCGGGATGGACGAGCAACCTCAATCTGCTTTGCGTGGTAAAAAAGACTCTTCTATGCGAGTCTCGATCAACCTCGTCAAGTCGGAGGAGGCATCGGCTTGCGTCAGCGCAGGTAATACCGGTGCATTGATGGCGACCGCTCGTTACGTCCTTAAGACCCTCCCTGGTATCGATCGTCCCGCGATCGCTTCTTTCCTTCCCACCAATACGGGCCAGGTTTGTATGCTGGATCTGGGGGCGAACACCGACTGCACGGCAGAACATCTGCTGCAATTCGCCCTTATGGGGTCGACATTGGTCACCGCTTTGGAACACAAGCCAAACCCAACTGTTGGTCTGTTGAACATCGGTAGCGAAGACATCAAAGGCAATGAAGTCGTCAAACAAGCGGCTGAGTTGTTACGCGGTAGTGACCTCAATTTCTACGGTAACGTCGAAGGCGACGATATCTTCAAGGGGGTTACTGACGTCGTGGTGTGCGATGGCTTCGTTGGGAATGTCGCGCTCAAGACGGCCGAAGGTGTGGCCAAGATGATGGGTGGCTTCCTGAAAGAAGGGTTCAGCCGAAATCTATTCACCAAACTAGCTGCATTGGTATCCTTGCCCGTACTTAAGGCTTTCAAGCATCGCCTTGATCACCGCCGTTATAACGGTGCTAGTTTCTTGGGCCTAAAAGGTATCGTCGTCAAGAGTCATGGTTCTGCTGACGCTTTCGCGTTCCAATGTGCCATCGAGCGGGCGGCTGAAGAGGCGCGTGGCGGTATGTTGCAACATATCAGTGAGCATGTCGAAAAATGGCATAACGCACGCCAAACCACTACAGGAGAGGCGACTTGACCTATTCCAAGATCATCGGTACAGGCAGCTACCTGCCAGCCAAGACAGTAACCAATTACGATTTGGAAAAGATCGTCGATACTTCCCACGATTGGATCGTTTCTCGCAGTGGCATCCAAGAACGCCATTTCGCGGCAGACGACCAGAGATCTAGCGATTTGGCCTATGAGGCAAGCCTCAAGGCGATCGAGGCGGCAGGCATCAGTGCTTCCGAGATCGACTTGATCGTTGTGGCGACCACTTCGCCAGATATGGCTTTCCCAAGCACCGCTTGCATCCTTCAGCACAAGCTGGGCATCACCAATGGAAGTCCGGCATTTGATATCCAAGCCGTTTGTGGTGGTTTCATCTTTGCACTCAATACGGCGGATATGTACATCCGTGGAGGTCAAGCCAAGACAGCGCTCGTTGTTGGGGCGGAAGTTCTATCACGTATGTTGGATTGGAACGACAGAACGACTTGCGTCCTGTTTGGCGATGGTGCGGGGGCGGTCGTTTTGAAGGCTTCCGATGAGCCAGGCATCATTGCTTCCAAGCTGCATTCGGATGGAAGTTACCATCAACTGCTCAAGGCAGACCCTAAGATATCGATGGAAGGTCAGGCTGTTTTTAAGTTTGCAGTCAATTCGTTAAGTGGTGTTGTTGAAGAGTTGCTTGAGCAAGAAAACATGAGCGGATCAGACATCGACTGGATGGTCCCGCACCAAGCTAATATTCGCATCATCGAAGCTACCGCCAAGAAATTGGGGATGACCTTGGACAATGTCGTGGTCACGGTAGCCAATCACGGTAATACCTCAGCAGCTTCCATACCGTTAGCGCTAGATACGGCCGTTCGAGATGGTCGTATCAAACCAGGGCAAACGGTCATCATGGAAGCTATCGGTGGCGGGTTCACCTGGGGCGCATCTTTAATCAAGTGGTAGGTTCAATATGACTCAATTCGCTTTCGTATTTCCCGGTCAAGGCTCTCAATCTCGCGGCATGATGAATGGCTACGCCGATTTCTCTGCCGTGCGTGACACTTTCACAGAAGCCTCCGACGTGCTGAAACAAGATCTGTGGCAATTGGTCGCCGAAGGTTCTGATGCCGATCTCAACGCGACGGTGAACACTCAGCCCATCATGCTGACTGCGGGCGTCGCTGTGTTCCGCGCATGGCAATCTCAGAATGGCGCGAAGGCGGCCATGATGGCTGGTCATAGCTTGGGCGAGTACACCGCGTTAGTCGCTGCTGGCGCATTGACCTTGGCGGATGCACTTCCGCTGGTACGCTACCGTGCTCAATGTATGCAACAAGCTGTACCCGAAGGTGTGGGCGGCATCGCGGCAATCTTGGGATTGGATGATGAGATCGTTCGCACTGTATGTTCCGAAGGTGCGCAAGGCGAAGTGCTGGAAGCAGTGAATTTCAATTCCCCCGGTCAAGTTGTTATCGCAGGTAATCGCGCAGCGGTCGAACGCGGCATGGAACTGGCTAAAGCTAAAGGTGCAAAACGCGCCATCATGTTGCCAATGAGCGTGCCTTCCCATTGCAGCCTATTGAAAGGTGCGGCGGAACAACTGCGTGACTATCTGAAAAACGTAACAGTTTACACTCCATCGGTACCTGTTCTGCATAACGCCGATGTCGCTTCTTACAACGATGCAGCCTCGATCAAAGACGCGCTAGTTCGCCAGCTATATTCCCCAGTTCGTTGGGTCGAGACCATCCAGACTTTGGGCAAGCAGGGCATCACCCATAACGTGGAATGCGCTCCCGGCAAGGTATTGGCTGGACTGAACAAACGCATCGACACCAATCAACAGGCAATGGCCATCAATGATGGCGAAGCCTTGAAAGCAGCGTTGGCTGCGCTCGTTTGAGGATAAGAACATGACACTACAAGGACAGATCGCACTGGTCACTGGCGCTTCACGCGGTATCGGTCAAGCCATTGCGCTTGAACTGGGTAAGCAGGGCGCTATCGTAGTTGGTACGGCGACAAGCGAAAGCGGCGCTCAAGCCATCAGTACTTACCTGAATGCGGCGGGTATCAAAGGCCAAGGTTTTGCGCTGAACGTCAATGACGCAGCCCAAATCGAACTCGTGTTGACTGCGATTCGCCAGCAGTTCGGTGAGATATCGATACTGGTGAACAACGCCGGTATCACTAAAGACAACCTGCTAGCGCGTATGTCTGAAGAAGAGTGGGACGACGTACTGACGACCAACCTTAAGTCCGTGTTCCGGCTGTGCCGCGCAGTACTGCGCGCCATGATGAAGGCGCGTGGCGGTCGCATCATCAGCATCTCATCGGTCGTCGGCAGTATGGGCAACCCAGGTCAGTCCAATTACGCTGCTTCCAAAGCAGGTATGGCTGGATTCACAAAATCATTGGCACAAGAGATCGGCAGTCGCAACATCACCGTCAACTGTGTCGCTCCGGGCTTCATCGATACGGATATGACCCATGCATTGGGTGACGAACAACGTGAAAAATTGGTTGAGCATGTCCCCTTGAAACGTCTTGGTCAACCTACGGATATCGCAGCGGCAGTGGCTTTCTTGGCCGGACCAGGAGCAGCTTACATCACCGGCGTCACATTGCATGTGAACGGCGGGATGTACATGGAGTAAGGCTTGTAGTTTGGAATTCGGCCCGAGTTTGGTAGAATGCTCGGGCTTTTTTAGCACTTTAATCATAACGGGAGTAAAACAATGTCCACCAACGAACAACGTGTAAAGAAAATCGTCGCAGAACAACTGGGTGTTAACGAGTCCGAAGTCAAGAACGAGTCTTCCTTTGTGAACGACTTGGGCGCTGACTCTCTGGATACAGTTGAGCTGGTGATGGCGCTGGAAGAAGAGTTCGGCGTTGAGATCCCTGATGAAGAAGCAGAAAAGATCACTACTGTGCAACTCGCACTGGACTACGTTAACGCGCATTCCAAGTAATCAAAGCCTTACCGTTCATAAACTTCAACATCGGAGTCCAGTTTGTCTAAGCGCAGAGTCGTAGTGACCGGTCTTGGTGCCGTCACCCCAGTAGGGAATGATGTCGCCACCACATGGCAAAACATCGTGGCAGGTAAATCAGGTGTTGGTCGCATCACTCGTTTCGACCCGACCCCGTTTGCCAGCCAGATCGCAGGTGAAGTGAAGGACTTCGATGTCACTCAAGTCATCCCTGCTAAGGACGCAAGACGCATGGATCGTTTCGTTCACCTCGGCTTGGCCGCTGGTATCGAGGCATTCAAGGACTCTGGTATTGAAGTGAATGAACAGAACGCCGATCGTATCGGCGTTTGTATCAGCTCCGGCATCGGCGGTCTGCCGATGATCGAAGATACGCAGAACGACTATCTGGCCAGCGGCCCGCGTAAGATCTCCCCGTTCTTCATTGCTGGCACGATCATCAACATGATCTCTGGCAACCTTTCCATCATCTACGGCCTACGCGGCCCCAACTTTGCCGTGGTCTCGGCCTGTACGACAGGTACCCACAGCATCGGCGAAGCCATGCGTATGATCCAATACGGTGATGCGGATGTGATGGTCGCGGGCGGCGCAGAATCTTCCGTTTGTCCTCTGGCTATCGGTGGTTTTGCGGCATCGCGTGCGCTTTCCACTCGTAACGATGACCCAACTACGGCTAGCCGTCCTTGGGACAAAGACCGTGATGGTTTCGTGCTGGGTGAGGGTGCTGCCGTATTGGTGCTCGAAGAGTACGAACACGCCAAGGCGCGCGGCGCCAAGATCTACGCTGAAGTGGCCGGCTATGGCGCAAGCGCTGATGCCTACCACATCACTTCGCCAACCATGGATGGCCCGAAGCGCAGCATGTTGAACGCATTGAAAGATGCGGGTCTCACCCCAGAACAAGTGCAATACGTCAATGCGCACGGCACATCTACCCCGATGGGTGATAAGAACGAGAGTGATGCCATCAAGGCAGCCTTCGGTGAACACGCCAAGAAGATCGTGGTCAATTCCACCAAGTCGATGACAGGTCATTTGTTGGGCGGCGCAGGCGGTATCGAATCCCTGTTCTGTGTGCTAGCCATCCACAATCAGATTTCTCCACCCACGATCAACATCTTCGAGCAGGATCCAGAGTGTGACTTGGATTACTGTGCCAACACGGCGCGTAACATGAAGATCGATGTAGCCATGAACAACAACTTTGGCTTTGGTGGCACCAACGGAACGCTGGTATTCAGAAAAGTCTGACCCTAGGCCACGATGCTGGTCAACGGCCTACCTAGCGCTTCAATCTCCCCCCAAGATCGTGGATTCAACTACGGTGACGGTGTGTTCCGCACCTTGCTCGTTCGGCAGGGGCGGCCACACTCATGGGGCCGCCACTACCAGAAATTGCAACAAGACTGTGCAGTCCTCCATCTCGATTGTCCGACTTCAGAGACGCTTCTTAGCGATATCGCTACATTGAGCGCGACTGCGCCCAATGGCGTGGTCAAGATCGTTGTTACTCGTGGTGTCGGTCAGCGAGGCTACGCAATATCAGGTACACAAACTCCAGTTCGCGTGGTCACCCTCAATCCTATCCCTGTCTTTGAGGATCATCATTACACCTCGGGTATCAAACTACATCGATGCCGATTGAAACTTGGACACCAAACAAGGTTGGCGGGTATCAAGCACCTCAATCGCTTGGAGAACGTGCTGGCTGCGACCGAATGCACGGAGGCAGGTTTGCCCGAGGGTTTGCTTGAGGATGAGGATGGCTATCTTGTGTCTGGCACCCGCTCCAACCTTTTTTTCATTCGAGGCCGAACGCTTTACACTCCAGACCTGAGTCGTTGTGGCGTCGCTGGGGTGCAGAGGGAGCGTGTGATGGAATGGGCTAAGGAAAGTGGGGTCGAATGCAAAGTCGCGCAGATGCATTTTGAAGAGATGTTGCGCGCCGAAGAGATTTTTATGGTCAACAGCGTGTTCGGTTTGTGGCCAGTAGGGCAGGTTGCCAGCTATAAACGCAGCGAACATCCAACCTCATGGAAGATCCAGGAATGGCTGAACGATGAGAACAATTAAGAGACTATTTAATCTAGCCCTATTGCTGGCCGTCATCCTTATAGGTGTATCGGCCTATTTTTCATTCAAACAGAACCCGCTTCCGCGAACCCCGATCGAATTTACGCTGAAGCCTGGTACCAGCCTAAAGGGTGCAGCCTACCAGATGAAACAAGCAGGCGTTCTAGAGAACGACTTCGCTTTTGTGCTCCTTGGGCGCGTCCTCAACAAAGCGACCCAGATCAAATACGGCAACTACCAACTCGAAAGATCCGTTTCAAACCTTGAACTATTAGACATCATCAGCTCAGGTCGGACAGAGCAAAGTCAGCTGACCATCGTTGAAGGACTGACCTTCAAAGAGCTACGAACCCTGTTGAATGCCCATGCAGGACTACACCATGACAGTGCCGCGATGTCTGAGGCGGAGATAATGCGAAGTATCGGAGCCTCCGAGACATTTGCTGAAGGTTTGTTCTTCCCAGACACCTACAATTTCTCAAGTGGGAGCAGCGACCTCTTGGTATTAAAGCGTGCCTACCAAACCATGCAGAAACATCTCCTGTCGAATTGGGAGAAACGCGACGCTGATCTTCCTCTGGAGACCCCCTATCAAGCGTTGATATTGGCTTCCATCGTAGAAAAGGAGACAGGGCAGGCGATGGATCGCCCCATGATCGCCTCTGTATTCACCAATCGCTTGCGTATCAAGATGCGTTTGCAGACCGACCCGACGGTCATCTACGGAATGGGAGAAAGATTCGATGGCAACCTGCGTCGTCGCGATCTGACTACAGATACCCCTTACAATACCTATACAAGAAATGGCCTCACACCGACACCGATCGCATTGCCCGGCCTCGCTTCTATCCAGGCGGCGCTCCATCCAGCACAGAGCAATGCGCTGTACTTTGTAGCCAAGGGTAACGGTAGCTCCCACTTCTCAAGTAGTTTGATCGAACACAACAACGCAGTTAACCGCTATCAAAAATGAGTAAAGCTAAATTCATCACCTTCGAAGGCGTGGACGGGGCAGGGAAGAGCACAGGGCTGGATTGGTTCGCCGATGCTTTGCGTCAGCGTGGTATCGACCTCCTAGTGACCCGCGAACCAGGGGGGACCCCTTTGGGTGAGCAGTTGCGCGAGATACTGCTCAACCAACCCATGCATATCGAGACTGAAGCGATGTTGATGTTCGCCGCTCGGCGTGAGCATGTGGAAAAAGTCATCCGTCCCGCTTTGCAGCGCGGCACTTGGGTCATCTCTGACCGGTTCAGCGATGCCAGCTTTGCTTACCAAGGTGGAGGCAGGGGAGTCCCGTTAGCGAAATTGGAACAACTAGAACAATGGGTGCATGGAGATCTGCAACCTGACCTGACCTTGCTGTTCGATATCCCCATCGAGATCGCTAGGCAGCGTTTGTCCAATAATGTGAGCTTGGATCGTTTCGAGCAGGAAAAGGGCGAATTCTTCGAGCGCGTGCGTCAAGCTTATCTCGCCAGAGTAGCCAAATCGCCGCAACGCATCACCGTGATACATGCTGAAAAGTCTCTGCAAGAAGTTCAGCAAGAACTTGCGAATATAGTTTCATCTATTTGAAATGAAACAACTCTATCCTTGGCAATCTGAATCATGGCAATCATTGCAAGGATTGCGCTCAAGGCTTCCCCATGCCTTGTTGATCAAAGGTGCCCAAGGGATCGGCAAGCTCGATCTTGCGCTTAGTTATGCCCAATCCCTGCTATGTGCTTCTCCAAAAGAAGATGGGATGCCCTGTGAGGAATGTGATTCCTGCCATTGGTTCGAGCAGGATAGCCACCCAGACTTTCGCCTCATACAACCTGATGCGATGAGCGCTGCCGAAGATGGCGAGGAAAGATCTGGCGGCAAAAAACCATCTCGCGAGATATCGGTAGATCAGATCCGCGACCTTTCTAGCTTCGCCAACCTGTCTGCACATTGTGGTGGGTATCGAGTGGTGGTGGTCTATCCCGCCGAAACGATGAACAATAATGCGGCCAACTCATTGCTAAAAACGCTTGAAGAACCAACGGATAAGTTGTTGTTCTTATTGATAACGCATAAGCCTCAACAACTGCTTCCGACCATCCTCAGTCGCTGTTTAGGATTCACGGTCAATACACCGACGCGCGAAGTCGGAGCCGCTTGGCTCGCCCAACAAGGCATCAAAGACGCAGACCAGACATTGGCTCAAACTGGCTTCGCCCCCCTGCAAGCTTTGAATTGGGCGGAGGCGGGAGAAGGTGCCGAGGAGCGGAAATTACTGTTAGCCTCCATTCGCCATCCATCCAAGATGGATGCGTTGTCCTTGGCTGAAAATCTACAAAAGGCCCAGCCGATCCACGTCATCCACTGTCTGCAACAGTGGTGTCATGACCTAGCCAGTGCACAATTGGCAGGCTCCGTCAGATATTTCCCAGAGCAGACCAGTGAGTTGGTCAAGCTGGCTGGTGGCGTATCGTCTATGGCCTTGATGCGATTCCAGAAGGAATTGTTGGATGCACGCCGCGCCGCTTTCCATCCCCTCAACCCAAAGCTGTCCTTGGAGTCTTTGCTCCTGTCCTACCGCCAGCTTTTCGCGGCCTAACATCCTCATGTTCATCGATTCCCACTGCCACCTCAATTTCCCAGGCTTATCCGAAAATTTAGATAGCCTGCTAGCCAACATGAGCGCCAATCAGGTGACCCATGCTTTATGTGTCTCTGTCAATCTGGCAAGCTTTCCCGAGGTGCTCGCATTAGCGGTTCAGCACGACAACCTTTATGCCTCGGTGGGCGTCCACCCCGATTACGAGCTGGAATCCGAGCCCACACAAGCTGAGTTGGTTCGCCTAGCACAACATCCCAAGGTCATCGCCATCGGTGAGACTGGGTTGGACTACTACCGTCTGACTGGCGACTTGGAATGGCAGCGGGAGCGTTTTCGCACCCATATTCGCGCAGCCAAGGAATGTGATAAGCCCCTCATCATCCATACCCGATCTGCTGCGGCAGACACCCTAAGAATCATGTCCGAGGAAGACGCGGGCAAAGCTGGAGGGGTGATGCATTGTTTCACCGAGAATCTGGAAGTAGCCAACGCAGCCATCGAGCTAGGGTTCTATATCTCGTTTTCCGGCATCCTGACATTCAAGAACGCGACTCAGATTAAAGAGGTCGCCCAGAACATCCCACTTGAAAAGATACTGATCGAGACTGATTCGCCGTACCTGGCGCCGACACCATACCGAGGCAAAACGAATCAACCAGCCTATGTGAAGCATGTGGCTGAAGAGATCGCCAAACTGAGAAACATCTCAGTGGATGAAGTGGGTGAAACGACCAGCCACAATTTCAAGCAATTGTTTCATTTGATTTAATCAGCATTTCGTTCCATCCCATCCAGATGCAATTGTCGCATAATGTATATTATGTCAAATAAGAGAAACAAACGAAAAGGCTCACAGGAACACTGTGTCTGCGGAAGTAAATTTGTATACAAGTGGGAAGTAAATTTGTATACAGAGAACTAGACCTTGGTATCTAACCTACTTTGATCAAGAAAGCGAAAAAACTAGAAACCGTGCGATTTGATGTATTTCACAACTTTGTGGATATCAGGTCTTATTGACCAGAAATGAAGTTTGACTGATTCAGGACTGTTAGCATTTATTAGCCAATGCGAATCATATCGACGGTCACGATATAAAACTTCAAAAATATACTGCCCATGCTTCCTTTGTACTAAACACCTCATGAGGCACTCAACCATGAAAGAAAAGCAATCGTCAGCCAAGATGCGCTCCACCAGCTTTACCTTTATTGGAGCCGCAATATCTTGACGTTCTAGCATCATATCTAGATCAGTCTGTAAACCGTCCCAATGATTTCCGATCAGTTCAGATAAACTATTTGAATCAGACAGTAAGTGATCAAGATGTAACGAATATTGAAAATATGCACTTGATCTCAAGGAACTAAGATTCCTGATTGTCTGAACAGGTCTTGGATAACAACTGGTTCTATCCAAATACCTAGCAAGTATCTTTACGCGATTATCTCTTGACCATATTGGGTAATCATTGATGGCTAATAAATGCTTTCTAAAGTGACGCTTTATGGACTTGTAGATAGCCTTGAATGAGTATCGCCCACTAATTCTAAACTCAACATTAGGATCGGATTGTTGCTTGGCGTTAAGAGTTACAGATGAGGATGACTTAATTGGAAAGCCTGAAAATGACTTACTTGCCCAACCAGATGGTACTCCGAACACAGACGCCCATCTTGTGGGTGTAAGTTGTAAATCCCGCTGATAACATTTTTCAGAATACATCCTTAGATTGATATTGAAGATACTCTTTTCTGGGGAGGGCCAGTCTTGATCAGCAATTCTTTTTTCAAAGCAGTTTTGAATCTTCAGTCCAATTGATAAGAATGGATGAACGAATTCTCGTATTTGGTCTGCAAGTCCATCTTCACATGCCCTGTCATTATTATTGAATTTATGGCCGCAATTTGAGCATCCGTATGGTTGATCTTGAGCAGTTAGAACGAAAAACAAAAGTTGCCCGCAGCTAACACAACTAACAAGCAACTTGTCGCCATGGATCGGGCATCGCTGAAAAATATTCAGTTGATGGAATGGACTGTGAAATCCCACTGAAAGACATGTTGGACAATACCTAAAAAAGTCTTTGCAATAATCGGCAATTGCATAAGGCTCAATGGTCGAATACTTGACCTGATCAGGATTAACTCCTATTCCATTGATTAGCAAGTCGGGACTTAAACAACGATTAAAGACTTCAAGGGAGATCAGTTTTTTGTTGTTCCGTAGCGGCGAACTTCTCTTAAATCGACCAGTGCAAGGAGATGAAAACTCATTTTGAACATCGGAAACACTAATATGATTTAGCAGAATAAACTTGCTCAGAAGTGAGCGTAAAGACTCATATGGATATACATATTCAGGAAGCCAACAATAACCAGGATCATGCATTTATGCCTCAGCAGTAGAGACTTCATCAAGATGATGCATTTCCGCACCGGCTGCCATATAGCCACTTGTACTTACCAAATCCTTCCATATCCTGATACTGCCTTTAAATTCAAAACTATCCTCGTTGTGATATTTACGAAAAAAGTTTTCAACTGCCGTGCAGAAATACTGCATTGGGATATCGCTGCTTTGTTTCACATTGATTTCAAGGCTGCAATCGTCAAAGGCCTTTTTTAGATGCGTTGCCTCATCCATCAATCTCCATCCAGCCTCAAAGGCAACTGGGAAAAAGAATTTTGAAAAACTACACTTTGAGCCATCAGGGTATTCTGTCTGATCATCATATGCGTGAAGTGCAGCAGCAATAGCATCCAGATTGGTAAGGCCGTGGAAATGGTGATCACACAACATGAATCTACCAATGATCTGATTCTTCTTAGCCGTCCTCAAAGATGATCTCACGTGGATTAGCTCTGGTTGGCCTACAAGTACAAAAAGCGGTGAAAATCCGGCAGCTACAATATCATTATGGAAGTCAGCCAAATACTCGTAATAGCTCAGCTCCATTTTTTGTGCTTCATCAAGGATAATCACTAGAACGCCTTCCACGGCCTTAGCTTTTTCAACGATGAATTCAACAAGTCGAGCCCGTTTTTTGCTCGATGTTCCTGAGGAAGGAAACTTATGCTTGCTTTGTAGCAGCATGTCCTCAAAAAAACGCCCCTCACTAGCCGTTTGATGTTTTTTGCACTCGAAACTAAATACTGAAAGCTCTCTCCCCAATTGCTCAGGCAAATTGGTTGTGATGTAGGCTATGGCACTCGATTTACCATGACGTTGAAGGCCCGTTACTATGCCACCGGGATATCGATTGTTAATCCATTCAGATAGTTCATCCATGAAAGAGAGTATGGAAGCGGTTGGAATCATGTACTTTCCACTCAACAATGGATGATTGTTGATGTTCATCAGATGTTTCATACCAGTCATTTGTTCACGCCCCTAAGCTTAGAAAGTCTGCTTAATACATCTGACGAGGTATCTTGAACGGGCACTGAATTAGGTGGTGTACATTTATTTTTTGGCTGTTTAGTGTAAGGTTGTTTAGGCACTCCAGATTTGTGAGCCTCGGCGAATGCCTTACCCACTCTCTTGTTATTTGGGGTTTGTTGGTTCAAATACTCCATATATACCATCACAGGATCATCATTCTCTACATAGTCGATTACGCGACGCTTTTTGAGAGTGATAATAGTTTTCCGCATACGCATTGTATGTGGCACAACGCCCCACTTCCCATTAGCCACAAGTACGCCAAGCTCTTCGCCATTTGGAAGATATGCGACCATATTCCGCAAATCTTCGGTATCCACATAGCAGGTCAACTTCTTTCCAATCAAGTGTGGACTACTTGATAAAACATCATTGCGGTATCGCGCATCCAAAAATTGTATGTATGGTCGCCTACCCTCCTCTATTTTCCCTTTGACTGTGACTGTGATGCGATAGTCCAATCGATTGATCATCTGTCTCTCCGATGGTGTGATTCGATTAATGAGTGCATAGTCTTGAGATGCATAGAACTTAAGCATCTCTAATGGGGTTTTGTAACCAATAGCTGAGTGAGGAGTGGCGTTATAGTCAGCGATAAGTACTTCGAGCAACTCTAGAACTTGGTCATACTTTATGCGATGTTCCTTTGCTGCTTTTTCAGGATTGTTCTTACGGGGATCGAATGGATCAAAGCCTGTGGTTGATGGAAGGCGATGAAAGCCGTTTTCTTCGAGGGTGTGATGCCACCTTTCAAGAATACCTCGGCGTTCAGGTGTTTTGACTGGCCCGGCATTTATCTGACATCGAATAGTTTCCTTTAGGACTGACTTCGTATCTTCCGCAAGATTGGCCTTAGCATTGTCATATGCAATCTCATTCCAACACGCCCAAGAGTAGTCGTCTAATGTTCCAGAAGGAAAACCTGCATTCGGCTTGTATTTGAGGCCAAGAATAGAAAATGATGTCTTTGGTTTCCATGGAACTATGGATTTTTTAAAAGTCTGCATGACATCGAACTTGTTGTATTCAGTCCCCATAGACACCGTGTAACCTAGGATCGCTCGTGAGTAACTGTCAATGACGGTTAATAGCCATAAACGCTCAATTACTTCTAGATTTACATCACCATGGATTGTTGGTACTTCAACAACCATAAAGAGATCAAGCTTGTGCCCATCGAACTCGACTCTTTGGTATGGATATTCAACATCAACTATTGACGGCCCATGTCCTGACGAAGAAAGAGCCTTTCCATTTTCATGGCCATATCTTGCAGAAACAGCCTCATTGAAATGCAGATTGAATAGTTTCTTCAAATATCCACTCAATCCCCTCAATCCTAGATAGGAGGTATTAAATGGATACTCACCGTTATGAATACCCGCATTGCGACATGCGGCAATGAATTTTTTGTGGATACTCTTTATTGGAATACGCGACTCATGTATTTGGTTGTTTCGCGTACGCTTTAAAAAGTCATCCTCAATGACACTCTTTATCTCCGGATGACGATTTAGAAGCTTTATCAGAAGGCCTGAGTAACCTGATTTCTTGTTGGAATTACTTGCTGGTGCTATTCGAAAATATATTTTCGAACGCACGTACGGTAATAGCCCTCTACAGCCAAATATTTTTCCATCTGGATGTTGGCTCAGGCATTTGTTGATTGACCTATGCAGCTGCGATCTAGATATCCCAGTTATATTTTGAATTTCAGCATGACTTCCACCATCAAGGTAAAGTTGAATCGCCCTTTCCCTATTGAGGTAAATGTTGCGATTTTTTGTACTTAGCGTCTTTGTATCTACAGTAGGCCAAAGAGAAAGATTCTTTAGTTCTGGTGATAGTGAATCTCGATTGAATCGGAATCCAGTTATATCCACACTTACCTCCTTGGGGTGATCAGCATATTCATGCTGAATTGCTTAGTACTTAAAGGCGCATCTAGCATGCCTTGATGGACAAGTGTGAATACCGCTGAAAGTATCTGATTCTCACTACTGCCAACAAACATGCCAATAAGCTCTTTCAATATGACTGATTCGCAGCTAGATATGACATCGTAAACTGCTTGCTGTAGCTTCTTATGTCGCGAGTTGGGCTGTTGCGGAATAAACCCAATGTACCGACTGCAGTTCGTTATTTGCATCTTGAATGGCATAAGGTCAATTTCAGTTATGACGCGATGAATGTGGTTGTTACGCTCACACCAAGACTTTTGGATTGAAATCTGACTATTTGAAGATGCAACATCCTTGGAATACTTAGTCTCTCGATACTCTTCGCTACCATCAGATAGAAGGACCCACATATCAATGAATGAGCTACCGCCCTCACCCACCAGACCTAACATGCGAACTGGTTGTTCACAAAACGCGATTACGTTGGGGTCTGATTCAAGTAGCAGCCAATGCTCCTCTTCAAGATCGCTATATAGCTTCACATCTCGGTTAAGTTTTGGGCTGTATACTTCCCAGTAGTTACATCCATATTGCCCACGATTTTGCTCCCAGCACGGAGCTAGATGACGAATGGGGATGCTTGCATTTGCATGATTGGATAAATTCATATCAGACAGTTAGACCAGATTGTTTAAGCCTAACGAAATTAATCTCTCTTGCCGAGGCAAAATCTCAGCAGAATTTATTGAGATTTTTCCTATTAATGTAGGCATGGGGGAATTGTGACAACAGCAACAAAGCCTGATACCAACATTAATAATTTGAGACTCACGGTTGCGCTTAATCACTTAAAGAGGAATTTATTAAGCATCTCCCATCAACCTAAAATTGCTCAGTGGTCTTTGATTGCCGACAAATTAAAGGGCTTACCAGAAGAAACTGAAATTACTGGCCGCACGTGGCGAGGATGGTTTGCCCAACTAAATACCATTCCAAAACAAGGCAAGACAGAAACCTTAGATAGATTGGGGCAGTCTGTTTCATTGAATCGGCATCAGCGAAAATCTCCCCCTGCTCCAATTTATACAGAATTTATTCATGGCGGCCTAGTTAGCCGAATGATGGCGACACCTATACCCAAACAGCCATTAATCGCAATGTTAGAGCGTGCGGAGAGTTATAAACCGCTATCCCCGCTACACCTGCACCTTGATGCCATCCAGATTGATGCTCTGGATGAAGGTTTTGGAGGCATAGCATGGGAGGTCGTAAAGAAGATAGGTTCTGAACGTATCCTCACTCTTTTGCATAAACAGTGGAATCCAATTTCAGGATCAAGGTATTCAACGTTATCTTCAAACCTAAAGGTTGAACTTGATTCATGTAGCCCATTGGAGCGTGCCGCGATTCGAAAGGTATATTCTCGAATGAAGCCTGATAGGTTCGATATCGTACTGGCTAATCCAGCTCAGCCGAGTTGGAGCAAGACAGGGATAGACTCAGACATACAACCCCTACATATTTACAAACTACTTTTCGCCTTAGGGGCTGAAACACAATTTCTAGTTGGTGACCGACTTGCTGCTTGGTCTCTAGATTTGGCGACTGCCGCGCTAGCTCTCCACGCTTATGCCTGGACAGACCGTTTTTCAAATTACGGTGTGCCTCCCTCAGATGCTGTTATATATGGAGCTGCCCTTGATGACATATTCTTTTCACTAGAAGAGTTGAACGTCTATAACGGATGTTTTATGAGCGCGCTTTCTGCATCGCCAAGCAACATGATTGACATTGAATACAACAAATTTCTGGAAGCGCGAATTCTGTATCAAACAGAGTTGATACAACTTGGTCTGACCTTTGCAGATGTATATGCAGTTTCAAAGATAGCCACAAAATCCCATCCATTAATCCATGCAGCGTAAGTATTTTTGTCTTGCAGCCCTTGTATTTGCTCTTCGAAATTATTACAAAATAGTGCAATAGAATCATTGGGTTAATTGACAAATTGGAATTGATTGGATATAAGTCCCCCTACTGTATAGCCACACGAAAACAGAAAGTTTTAGGGGGCATCTATCATGAATAAAAAATCCAATAAAAAATCCCGGTCAATGAAAAAATACACCATTTGGCTATTTTTTCGTGGACAAGCGGATTATGCCTACGAGGTAAGCCAAGACGACTATGAACGTCTAGCAGGATGGTTGAACAACCCCGACGATATGGGTAGATTTTTCTGGTTTTCCTCCTCGAATGGATACAACATCGCTATCAACCTAGACTATCTGCAAGCAGTTAGATTTTTGTGGGATCCAGATTATGAAGCCCTAGGCATTGGCCATGTCATAGATGACGTTGAACGCACGGAGAAAAGCGGCATAACGGTCAGCTTAGTCAATCAAACAGACTTCCTACATTTAAACAGTCAGAATCCAGACCGAGTATATGATTTCTTCACGGAGCTAGAATATGGCTATAAGACAATTCCATATCCTTCATTCATTGATGAAGATGGTGAGTCCATCTATATTTCTTCGAAAGAACTCGTTTGGATATCTGCCCCCTCTTCAATGTTAGAGGAAGGTCACCAAATGGTCATTGAACGCGACGGGTTAACAGCATAAGAATAGTATCCTCACTCCGGATTCCGAACATCATTGAGGAGCGAGTATTTGTATCGACTATATTTGTGATTCCTAGTAACCTGGGAATATTCATAAGTTTTAAAAATCCTCTACTATAAGAATATGCCCATTCCCGTTGTCGATCTATTTGCTGGACCTGGTGGACTAGGAGAAGGCTTCTCCGCTATTGATAGTGGCACTGCATTTAAAATCATAGTTTCAGCAGAGATGGAGCAATCTGCACACAGCACGCTCAGATTGAGAGCTTTCTACCGAATACTCAAGAATAAAGGTGGCAAGTCACTTGATAGTTACTATCGTTTTTGCCATGGAGAATCTGATAAACCTTGGGATGATGAATCCAAGTGGGCATGGGATGAAGCGGAAAATGAAGCTAGGCGCATTACTTTAGGTTCTGAAGCAGGGAATAAAGAACTGAATTCGATCATAGACAATGCAGAGCTAGGGGCAAATAAACCTTGGATTCTGATTGGAGGACCACCATGCCAAGCGTATTCATTAGTTGGACGTGCCAGAAATCGCGGCAAAGTCGATTACAAGGCCGAAGATGACCCTCGCCATTATCTTTATAAGGAATATCTTAGAATAATTGCACGATATCACCCTTCGATTTTCGTAATGGAAAATGTGAAGGGAATTCTTTCCTCAAAAATCAACGGCAAGAAGATATTTCACTCAATTCTACGTGATCTTTCAGATCCGCAATTAGCAACCAATAACAAAACCGGACTTGGGTACAAGCTTTATTCGCTTGTCGAGCCAACCCATTTCATGAAAGGCATGGATCCAGAAGAGATTGACGTTCACGACTTTATCATCCGTGCAGAAAATTACGGTATCCCACAAGCTAGGCATCGAGTCATTCTTCTGGGCATAAGGGAGGATATTGATATTGTTCCTCCACTTCTAAATAAGCTCCAAGAATCTAAAGTTAATGAAGCGATATCTGATCTGCCTCCTTTGCGTAGCCGCCTCAGCAAGGAAGCAGACAGCCCAGAGAATTGGTCTGCCAAGGTTGAGAAATTCCGACTGGAGCTTATTCGGGAAGCCGACAAGACGAAGGGACGGCAACAATTGGTCGAAATACTCAAAATCTATGAAAGCCGAATCACGTCCGATCTCAATCACGGCTCATTAAGAAGTTGCAGGTTGAATCAAGAACAATCAGCAGACTCCTTATTGGGATGCTGGTATCGCGACGACAAACTGAAGGCGTGGCTGAATCATGAGAGTAGAGGGCACATGGGTAGCGATCTGCGCCGATACCTTTATGCATCTGCTTTCGCATTAGCTTTCGATCATTCTCCAAAGGGACATGAAGAATTTAATCTTGCTGGGCTAAGCCCAAGCCACTTGAACTGGGAAACAGGTAAATTCGCTGATCGATTCAGAGTGCAATTGTACAATCGTCCTGCAACTACAATAACCAGCCATATTTCAAAAGATGGTCATTACTTCATTCATCCGGACCCATCACAATGCCGGAGTCTTACAGTTCGAGAAGCTGCGAGACTGCAAACATTTCCAGACAACTATTTTTTCCAAGGGAATCGTACCCAGCAATTTCATCAAGTTGGTAATGCGGTTCCGCCATTACTCGCCTTCCAAATTGCATCAGCGGTAAAGCAGATTATCGCATAGATTAAGACTAGCCTCTGTTTACACTCCATGAAAGAACCCACTAGTTGGACTTTCAATCGTGCCTATTACTACTCCACGATCAAGTAATCGGTTCTGCTCCTCACATGAAGTTTCCGCCAACAGAGCGCAGGAATGGCATGCTGCTAGATTACAACTATCTGGTCCCTGCCCCATACTTTCAATACAGACTGGGTCGCTGGAGCACCAGCGCGCTTTCTCTATTGCCCTAGCGATAACTGCTTCAAGATTACCTGGCTGACCCATTTGAACAAGACCACCCATTGAACCCTCTGAGTCACCCGCAGCCGTGTAGATCAAAACACCTGACATGGGATTCTCACCCTCAGAAGAATAAATACGTTCTCTTAGAGAGGCCGACCCATAGCCACACTCGTATACGAGTTCGTTGATCAGTAGGTGAGCGAATGTGTGAATCAAGACATGTTTCGGTGAAATTAATTTTGGCTGCTGATGTCGCCTCTCTCTAAGTTCACCCATATGGTGGTTTATCAATGAAAATCGTCCTTCATGATTTGCTCCAAATTTTGCAATCCACTCACCAAGTCGGTCTTCTCTGAACTTTAGGAAGATACCCTCACCTCTAACTATAACTGCCGGAAGCCATTTTCGCTTTTCTAGTGACACCAACTTCCATCGCTCTTCCTGCGTGAGGTCGTCACCAGGGTAAATTCTGGAATATCCCACGAAAGCCCGCGTCTCCCTCAACTTGTGCAAAAGTGATACACGTTCAAAAGAGTCCCGGACAAGTTCACCATAACTGCCTATCTCAGAGCTCCGTATCAATAGATTGGTTTTAGGATAACCCTCCTGAACGTCACGACAGAAGACTCGGTATTCTTCCCTCCTGTAGTCAGACTCTGCCAAGGTATCTTGCCGGACTTCGGGCAATTCTTGATCAGAATTCATACCCTTTCCTTTAAACCAATCCGACAAAGGTCCCAACAGCAACGATGGATCAATCTCCCATTCCGGATAATGACTTTTTATTGCGGCAGATACCATTTCAAGCGAGAGCTGTTTGTCAGTCGACACTTTAATTTTCAGCGACAAGAATTGTTGCACCATCCTGTTCTCAAGAAGAATATCCTTTAAGAGGTGCTTGTTTGCAGCTTCAGCCAAGACTGAAGCGTCTACAGTTGATTCAGGGTGATACTTCTTCAGGGCATTCCGCGCAGACTTCGCTGAAACTAGACCATTATCTGCATCCTGTGCGCTAAGTAACAAGCTGGATTTCAACAAATGATCATCAAGGATATCCAGTATTTCCTGCTCAAGATTCTTGTCATCAATGTTCGGGATGTAAATCGAGCTGATGACCTGAGGGAAGTAGAGATTCGATGCTCCACGGAGAAGAGGGTAAATTTCTTGGCCACACCCTGGTAGTGGATTCGGCCCGTTCTTGCCTATTCCTAATGCAGGGTTGTGTCCCTCACATCTAACCCCTATTTTTCCGAATGCGGTCTGTGTGTCGCCTAATCCATCGCTTTGGAATGCACCCGCGAGAGTACGTCTCTCGACTACTTTAATTCCTCCATTCTCCAACCTTTCCTCCGCAGCCACTTCAACGCCTGTAAGTGAAGCACTGCCGGTACTTCTCATGCGAAGCCACCGTAAGTTACCTTCAGGTTCCCAAAGGGGAGCTGGCTGCCTAAACAACCACTCAAGCCAAGGGAAATCTTGCAGGTGTCCCTTTTTACATGCACCTACGAAGCGAACCTGTACAGTTTTTCTCATTGGATGCTCTGCCCCAATTCCACTTCCAGATCCGATAGGTCCTTTGCAGGTTGGCGGCGTGTTGTCTTGATATCGTGCAAGATGCATTCGCCCACATCGAGGGCAAACATGCCAAAGAGGAAATCTAAGAAACGGCAACTTCATATTCAGGTTTGACTGAGTTGCATCTTGCCCCCGTTCGGGTTGACGAAAATCCGGGGGCTGTACAAAGTAGTCCACGCCCAGTCGACTAGAAAGGCGCTTTTCGTCATCAATTATGAATTCACGGTGCTCTGGATCACCTTCCTTGAATGGCCAAGCATCTAGACCAGCGTGGACGAGAGACACAGGACCGGGAAAGTCTACTAATGCTCCGATGCCAAAAGGTGAAATTGCTTGTGATCTTCTAACTGGGCGGCTCATGTCTGATCATCCTGCAGCTGATTGAAGAAACGTGTTATCTCTGCTTCACATGAGGCATCAACATTTCGTAGGGAGGACATTGTCGGCCAACTATGACCATCCCAGTTTGGCGGTACTGTACTACCAGCGGGGTGCAGCAAGGGTGGATCTTGGGGTACAACTCCAAAACCACCATATTCGCTCGGTTGCCATTTTTGCCACTGGTCAAGGCGAAGCTGTAGTTTATCCATTACTGAATCCCGCTCTTCCGGAGCAACAAATCCAACACGTTGCTCAATCATTTCATCGATTAAATCTTTTAACGAAGAATTCATTCCAATCGGAAAAGGATCGGGGCTTTTTGACTCGGAATCCAATAATCCAAGCTGCCTCACCGCTGCGACAACAATGCAATGCAGAGCGCGCTCTACGGCTGGTGCGCTAAATGGAGTTACGCTAGTAGGCTCAACCTGCGCGTATAGCCGCTGGTGGTACGGCCTGAATCGCTCAAAATGACTCCGATCGCGTGGTTTGCTTTGTCCATAGAGCACTGCCACCAACCCCGGCTTTTCAGGATCTCTCCCGACGCGGCTCGAAACTTGAATGTACTGGGAAGTTGTTTTGGGTTGACCAACGATTGCCATCAGAGCCAGACGACTAACATCTACACCTACCTCAATAATGTTAGATGCTAGGCAGGCATCAACGACATCATTATCATCAACCGTATATTTACTATTGGCTGGTTGAATGCGAAGAGTTCTCTCAAGTCGCTCCAATTCTTTGGGTACTTGATCGCTACGAATACGGCTTGTCAGTTCCGAAACATTGAAGAGTTTCCTAATCTTTTCATACTTGATACCTTGCCTATCAAGAATTACTCGAAGGTAGTCACGCGCATCTGCGACGAACAATGACGCCGCGCCACCCAACTCCCGCAAGGAGTTGAAGAAGCAGAGAAGAGTCCACCAAGGATCCCTGCCAGCTTCATTTGTATTCATAATGGCTGCGTGCTGCATGAGACATGCATAGACCCGAGCCTGCGTAGTTTGGAAAGACCCATGTGCAGATGCAAGAATACCTAAGTAGAGGCGTCCTGGTTTCAGAGTCCCATCATCGTTTCGAGAGTCACGGGCAAAGAACGAATCACCCGCTTCAAGCCCTGAAGGTGGGAAAAGAAACACATGATCCCGAGCATATAAATGAGATATCTGATCTCTTGCGCGGCTTATCGTGGCTGTTGACGCGATAATTTTTGGTTTGATATCACCAAATCCATCCTTCCGACAAAGCCTCTCTATGACCGTCTCATATGCACCTACCATTGATCCCAATGGCCCTGAAATCAGATGAAGTTCATCTTGGATTATAAGACTAGGGGGAAGTCCTTCATGTTTACCGTTGCTTCCAATTCCAAACAGTTTTCGCACCTCGGGCTTCCAAGAAAGCATTGCGAACTTGTCAACAGTGCCAATTACAAGACTTGGCGGATCTTCAATAAGGTCTTCATCAATGATTACTATTGGGAGCAACATCCGAGGTTTTTGCATTGAAGAAGCGGCCCCAAAATCGCATGCCCCATCATTACATTGAAATACTACTGTGGGTGGAGCTGCATTTGTCTTGGGGTATAGTTTGTAGCCCAGAACATTTGGGATACCAGTTTCTTTAGCGTGCCCCGCCCGCCCGTGCGATCCACCACGATGACGGTGTCCTCCTTCGGTAGTAGATGGTCCAAACTTGGCTCCGCACCAAGGACACTTGAGCAAGATAAATGGATTTTCACTCTCTGGGTCTTTTTGAAGGTTTTTTAGAGCGTGAACTGCTTCTTCACGCGTGTTTGGAGAGGAACTCCCCCCTACCCACAGACCAATACGAAATGGTTTTTCTCCAAGCTTGGGGGTTTTGTATCGCAACTGCTCCATTGCGCAGAACAGAATTGCCGCTCTCTGAAACTGTTGTGCTGTCAGCAACCTCAACGTATAACGCATCAGCACATCTGCACCACCCGACTTTCTACCAGAAAGTCGATTGAACAGAATCGAGAATGCGGTGAGTCCCAAATAGGCCTCAGTCTTGCCACCACCTGTAGGAAACCAGATCAAATCAACGATTTCCCTAGCTGCACTATCTGGCTCGGCAATTCCGCGTAGAGACATTAGAAGAAAAGCAACTTGGAAGGCACGCCAGTAACCACGTCCTCCAGAATCGGGAATGGATGGATCAGGGTTTGAAATCTCTGGCGACCAGACTATGCTTTTTCCGTCACTGCCAAGACTCGGTTCACGAACTTTACTAGTTGCCCTCAGCTGTGCAATCAACATAGCTTGATTTGCAAAGACAAACGCCTCTTTAGCTGCTTTCGCAACGGGTGAGTTCTCTTGAAGGAAGCTCACACCATCTTCAATACGTTCTAAACATTCTTCGCAACGTTTGATGAGACCATCTGCTGTCTCTTTCATATCCCCAGAAATGCTGGGCACACCCTCTCGATCCTTTTTCAGCTCATTGATCCAGAACTTGTAAGCTTGAACAAGTGCGTCAATTTCTGCTGTTCCATCATCATCCGGATCCAATCCAGCAAGCTTTCGCATGCTGACCTTGATTGGCTTCTTGCTTCCATCATCATTCTGGACAAACAAATCTGCACTCGTCGTGGGCGTTTCAAAGGCAGGCATTACGTCAGTCCACACTTCAAAAACAGAACTTGGGGATTGGCCTACCCAATCTGCCGCACAACCATGGCCAATAGCAAATGTTTGGTGTTGACGGTAAATCAATCGATTGATCTGTTCATCCGAAAGTGGATCTAGCAAACCAAGCTTGCTAACTTCAGTTTCAGGATAGGGTTGAATCCAAGGCAATCCAGATTGACCTTTGACGCGAATCCCAGCTTGAAACAAGCATTGCTCATCAAGATTGCCTTCGCCAATTTCTTTTCTATTAACAAGTGATACGGTTATCAGCCTCTGTGTTGATTTCAGGCGCGAATAGCCACCTCGTGAAACCACCACAATCTCCAGACCTTGGCCTACACCTTCCAGTTGTTTTTTGATGGCTCCTTTGGATCCAAGAAGCTCTGCAGAAGAAATTTCGATATACGGATATTTTTTTGAATCATCTAGCAAGGGAACCCTGAGCCACACAGACCTTGGAAACGGGATTCCACCTAAATCCCCTACTATTACTTTTGTCTGCTTGTAGATTCCAGCTGGGATTTCTTGAGTTTCATCATTACCCAGACGTCCGACACTTACGACTTCAATCCGCAACCCTGAACTCTCGACGGAAAAGTCTGCAAGGAAGCTCAAGCCAATCGCTGATGGCCTGAAGGCGTTAGCCAATGTAACGGCATAGTCTTCCGATTCATCCATTGCAGCGGGAGTCTTTGAAGCCTTTCTTTCTGCACGCTTTTCAAGCTTTTCGTCAACATCTTGATTCTCGCCCAGATCAATATCAGGGCCATCCTGACGATCCTCACCAGCGCGCAGTTGTTCTGGCTCTTCGCTCACGCCAATCGGAAAGAGAACCCCAGCACCATATCTCTTGGCGGGAGGGTCCTGCCATACCACCTCTTCGCCATTCATCTGTTTTTTTGGTTTTCGAAACTCCTCCCAAGAAAAATTCTTTTGCTCACCATTAGGACGAATGTCAAGTTCTATCCCAGCCGGATCCGGCCCAACTATCTCAGCACGCAATCGCGAAGCAAGCCACTTACGATTTGATAGATTAGTTGCCAGCTTTTCTGAGAGTGACATTGTTTATTTCCTTGATGACATTTCAAGACCGGCATCCAAAATACGGTCATAACTGGCACGACAACTTTCATGCATCAACATGAATAGCCTGATTCTGGCTCTCGACATGCCGACGTAAAGAAGTGAACGAGCCCTCTCATCGTTAAGACTATCGATGTCAGTGATGATTACAGCCGGTGCTTCCAGCCCCTTGAATGCATGAATACTTGTAAAGGGGATCGTTTGTCCGTCCTGCACTTTGCGTATAGGTGCAAGACGTAGGCCGAAATTGTTCTTGGATGCGCTTCCCGCGCAGGAATTTTCATCACTCCGCATGGATAAAATAACTATCTCTCCAGGCTTAAATGTTCCCTTCAAATTGCTGATAGCAGCTGCAAGATGCTTCTCTTGATCAGAAGCCGATGAGTAGAACAAAGGATCAACATCAGATCCCTCATTATCGTGCAGCACCCTCTTGTAACCTGGAGTAAGTCCGCTGGTTATCTCAAGGGTCTGCGCTATTGGCTCAGCATTTCTGCAATTGATGCGAAGCGAGGTTTTGACGTGACTAGGAGAACGATCTGATAGTCCTTCGATCACCTGCTGCACTCCCACATTCCCATCGGAAACATAGATAGCCTGTCGCTCGAAATCACCGAAGAATACCCATTTCCCACCAGCAATACCTCCCTTCAACAGGAGGTCAAATATATCGAGGTAATTTTCATCCAAAAGGTCTTGCGCCTCATCTATAACAAGCATGTCGAAGGAATACCATGGACGAGCGTCATCTAATAGCCTATCTAATGCACGCATCGGCAGGTCTTTTTTCCAATAGGTATTACTAACGCCAGAGGTGGGTTTTTCATTGGCAATCTCCAACAGTAGACTGTGGAATGTTCGACACTTGAACATCTTGGGATTCTCCGAAAATCCAGCGGTCTGTGTCTGCAGCCAATCTCCGAGCAAGTTGTTGTAGCAGAGAAAGAGTACGCTGTTCCCATCCGCAATAGCCCGTTTCGTAGCTTCTAGGGCAAGGAATGTTTTACCTGTCCCAGCCGGGCCTTTAAATACCACTCTGTCGTTTTCCTCCAGCAAATCGAGAGCATCAAACTGTTCCTCGGTATACCGGAAAATCATTTGTTCCATGTCTTCAAGATCACTTCTGGCAGAAACTATGTATTCAAAATTATCCCGGAGAAGGGAAACCATCTTTCGAATCTGTCCTTCATCTGGGCGACTGTCTGCCTCGTTGTACCAAGAGTGCATCCCTACACGGCTCTTAACGTGCTCGTGCGCGCGCTGTAGGATGTTACTGACGTTCACTGAGATCGGGCGTCTAATAAATAATCTTCTATTTATGTATTGCCATGGATGCCACTCCGGTGACTGCTCTTCAAAATCCACGCGAGTAAATATGACAGCAGAAAAGAATAGCAGCCTTGAGAGCAAGCAATCTTTACCAACGAGATAGGCACGTAGCGAATGCATTGCCCTAGAAGCTTGCTTGAATGGACCTTCGACTGAGGTCTCATAGGGGTAAATCCATTTCCCGTCCTGACGCGATACATCGCAACCTTTCACCTCGATGCATAGAACACCAAGATTTGGCACAAGCACCACCATGTCAAGCTCACCTTCAATCTTGGACTGATGTTTTTTAAGGTCAAGTGAATGCAAAACCACCCAACCTGAAGTGTCTGGATCATCCCTTAGCTTATTGAAGAGATCTTTTTCGCCTAATGGGGTTTTAGTCGCAAAAGCAGGTGGAATCATCCGAGCCATTTGTTGCCTCTCAAGTCATCAACTTGGCCAAGACGCGAAGGTGAAACGTACGCCGGATTGCGGTCAAAAGATGAAACCCGAAGGATGAGAAGCTCGGCTCCTGAAAGACCTTCAACATGAATCCGCTCACCGTCACTCAACTGACCATTTCCACTTTTTATTCTTTCAAAAAGTACCTTGAACAAATCTTGCCTAATCAGGTTTCCTGCCTTGTGCCGAACCCCCCTCAACTCTTGTAAACTTTTCCATCGAGTATCAGCGTAGTGGATCAATTCTCCATCCACTTTCTTTATTTTTCCCTTGTCCGAAAGCAAATATATTAGTTCTCTGAACACGCGTTCATTGCCCGGCCCAAGAACATCTGGGCCAATCCATTGGCGAATGCTGGAAGCATTGGTTGGGACATCCCTCTCTCGGAGCGCTTGAGCGACTTCTTCATTGCTGTGGGTAACCAGCAATGCTTCGAGCGCCTCCTTCCAATCAGTAGCGATCTCAAATAGGCTTTCATTATCTTCACTACTCATGATGCGGTCAGTTGCTTCATCAAGCAGGAAGCCTGAATCGCCTGATCTCAGAACTATTAGATCTCCCTCACAGATATTCTCAACACGCACTAGACATAGGTCAGCTTCGTCAGTCACATCACCATCTGCTGGTAGAGTTAAGATGCGCCCATCTACAGGTAGAAAGGTACCTGTACCATCACAGAACAGCATATAGTTTGCTGGAACGAGATTGTGCGAACTGTTTCTGTCAGCCCCATGAAGACCTTGCCAGAAAGCCTCATTCACCCATGAGTCGACTGCTGACATAGATGATTCCGCCGAAATTGCATTTACAGCATGCGCAATCTCAGTCATCTGCAATCGCCCAGCAAAAATGCCATCATCTGGAAGCTCAAGTCTTTTTGGTATTTGAAATCTTTCCCCTTTGTATAGCAGCACCTCTATCTGAGCAGCACACCCAGAGAACAGTAAATCTGACAATAACGCTGGGGGGGTATTACTACATGCGCAGGGTAAAATCACAGTTCCAAACATATTGGCCCTCATGAGCCTTCGCGACCCTATCATCATGAGTCCATCACTCAACATAGACAATTGGGCAGATTTTTCTGAAGGCCATCCTGGTGGTTTCCCAGCAGACAATGCAACAAAAACTCCAATCTGACCGTCACTGCCCCCCATTCTTTCGTCAAGAACTTTGAGGAACAACTCGCGCTTGGGATTCCGCCCGACACTAACGATATCCATTACTTGCTTTTTTAATGACTCAATAAGCTGAGCTGCGTCAGGTAGGCCAAGTGAAGACTGCTCAAGTTCTTCCATCTGAGACATCAATCTCAAGGCTGAATCCTCAAATGGGAGAACAGTAAATAGGATTGACGATCTGAGCACCCATAGTCGAAGTGATACCTCCGATTGGATAGGATCGGTGCGATCAAGCATCTTGAACAATCGTGACGATAGCTGCATAACTTGGGACGCAGGATGAAAATCAATCTCATGCCTTGTTAAATTAGCATGTCCGGCATTTTCGAAAGCTCGGTCAGTTCTTGAGAATACGCTGTTAGAAGCCACCATTATTCGTCAACCCAATAAGCTGCAAGCTCGATGCCAAGCGTAAGTGAACTTGGCATGTCGATTTCCATGCTGGCATTTTGGCAATCAATTGAAATGCTTCTGAGTTGCATTACTTCGTCATGGATTCCTTCTTGGTATTCTGATCGATCAAGAATCACAAGCATATTGGAACCTGCAGTCAAGTGCTCATGCACCATAAATGCTTTTGCACCATCGAGAATAGCAATTGGAAAGTTGCCGGAGATAACCCCCTTGGGAGGTTCAATTCTCAGCTTTGCATGACTCTGATTGTTATTCCTCTCTAAACAGAGAAGTTCAGAAATTGCGATTGGATCCCTCCCCTCAATCGATAGTGACAGTCGAGCTATTCCGCTTTCGAAGGTGGCCACGTTGGTAAGGAGTAACGCTTCGGCACCATCAACCCATATCCATTTCGGGTTCAGATTCTCAACTAGATTGCCTATGAACTGCGCTGCCGCATTGAAAGATACAGACCTTGAAGTAGTAGCTGGCTTTTCTTCTGTAAATCGGTAGTCATCAAAGTAGTTTTGAGATATCTCTATACGAGTTCCCTTCTCGGCTCTTTTGGGTGACTTCGTTACATCCACTACAATAAATTCTGATTCTTCGTATTTTTTGAAGCCAACAATATTTCCTCCATATTGTTTTGCACTACTCTTGGATATCCAGAATACACCGCGACCAGACGGCAACTTCTTGAATGCTGTCCACGATAGAGCATCTTCAAAATTTCGTGCCCCAGCAATCAGGCAGCCTAGGCTGGCAAAAGCAGCTGCGAGTTCGCGAGTAGGAAGGACTGCAAATACAATCAACCGTTTGCTTTGCAATCTGTTAGATCGACACCATGCACCCAACCAAATTAAAGTAGCAGCCCATTCTGGCAATGATGATTTTTCGCATCCGTCATGAACGGCTATGCTATTTCTAAGAGCGTCAGGCAGAAGATTCATTAATATTCAGCTGAGCGATTTGAAATCATTTTTGTCGACATGAATCAAGTTAATTACGCTTGAAACCTTCCTGCTCCAGCCGATCAAGAACCTTCATGAGTACAGCGGCTTGTTTATCCGATGGCACCCATCGACCTTGAGAGGCAAGCCGAACCAAGTCCGCCTCCCTTCCCGCTAATGGGCAGTATCGTTTAGACCAATCATCCAATCTTTTCCAACAACCGAGTTGCCCCAAGCTGAAGACTTCCACAACCGAATTGATGACTGCATCTTCTGCGGCCTGCCCAGCAGCATCTTCCCTCTCACGATTTACTGCACTCTTGGAGATTAGTTCAGCATGCAACTCCAATGAAAGCGGTATCGACAAACCGTGTACCTTATTCCAGCAATCATCCTTCTTGCACCATTCGCCTACGTTCATGTTTGAGACTGGAGGAGTTGTTATAGCTACTGAAACGGCTTTCGCAATATCTTCTAACTGACTTGAAAGGGCTGGGGACACTCCCTGCCTTGACCATACTGAATTCATATTCAATGTAGCCCCAACAGCTTGGTCGTCAATCATCGAAACTAACTTGGCAATGGAATAAGTAACAATCTGTGCTCTGTAATCGCCCCGATACCAAGTCTTCTTGGCCTCTGACACCATGCATTCTACAAATCTGAACAAGATTGCTTTGGCGACGACTTCCTTAAAGTAGACTTCATTGTCAAATTTTGCTCCATCGGTTCCATACTCTTTTTCCACGTAGTCGGCAAAACAAGAAAAATTCTTCTGAGCACCTCGACTTACAATATGTGGAAGCTTTCTCCATGAATTTTCGAACTTAGCCAAATCAGTCTTGTTCATGAGCTGTGATCGAGGATGCTCCAGCAGGAATCCCTTCTTTTCCTTAATCGTCATTCTTGCTTGCGCATTGACGTACTGCCCCCTAGCTCGTTCATAAAACCAAAAAGTATTGAATGTGGCTCCAGCTGCTCTTGGGGCAGGAATGCTCCTTGAGTTTCTTTCCATCGCACGGTGGAATGGATGGTTAGAGAAGAAATCGGCGTCGCTAACCTTGTTTTGTGAATTTGAGTATCGTGCGACTTTCTGGATCATCTCGTCTAGCATTTCCGTATCCTTGGCTCTCACGACGGACAGCTTCATGGGCACATGAATTGCACTGAGATCAGCGTTATCTTTCCTTTTAGCAACATGTAGGGAAGCTGTCGTCTGACCACCATTTACGATTTGCAAATATTTTGCAGAAATAAGCCTTGGTCCATCTACTGTATCTTCGACTATTGCAGATGTGGCGGTCGCAGATATTCCGTTGTTGTAAACGAAAAACCTGTCCGGCTCAGCCCTAATCGTTGCCTGAATACCCTTGTTAATTTTCACGGTGGTACTCAGAAATGAGCGGACGTTGCCCTCAAGCAATCGGCTTCCATAGCGATCATAAAGCTCGGCAAGTGCGTCTCCTTGGATTACGCATAAATAGCCATCGTAATCTTCTGTTTGACTTGCTCGAAGACATGGGAATCCACCATTTGCAAACTCTGTAAAATCAATTTCTAGTTCTTCAGTCCCGAGAATTGATGCTGAAACTGACTTAAGGCGACCAATGTCCCAAATATGTCGTTCAATTGGAACGCCGTCGAGTTCGTCAATCGGCAAATCCTTGACGCGATCACTAAGAACGGAATCAGTTATCAAATAAAACCGATATCGGCTGACTGATCTGCTCCCGTCCTCCCTCACGCTATGACGCTGCTCAATCGTTCCAGAGAGTTCTTTGGTTTGAACAGATTCACTTAGAGATGAACTCCAGATTTTGCCTGTTGATGACTCCTCCACGAACGCTTTCAATTGAGCGAATACAGCATCCGCTCGCGTTCGAGTAATGGTTTCAATCTCTTTATCCCCCCTGAAATCGGCGATTAACAGGCGTATAGAATCATCAACCTCATCTACCTCATAACCATCCACGCGAAGTTTCTTAGATCGACTCCCTGTACCAGTTCCGTGGCATGGAATGAAATCCTGAAACTCTTCGGCATCTGACAACCGCGCACCAACCTCGCTGACAAAGGCAAAATCAAGTTCTTCAGCGCCACAATTTTCTGGTGCACGTTCACGAACAGCATCAAGTAAACCATGACGAAATTCCTCCAAGTCAGATGCATCCGCTGCCTCGCGCAATTCATTCATCAAGTCCATTTGATAGGTTCCCAAAATATTTAATTATTCTTAGTAATACTGATTGCAAATACTTTCAATCAAATTCAATTCGGTAAGTCACATGGGGAACTTGCTAATGGGGTAAAGGAAATGGTGGAAACTCGGTTTCGATGATTCATGCTCAATCAATCTTGAAAATCCCATATCGTTTATATTTTGGACCGAACATTTATTCCGACGTGTCTTCAGTGGATTGTTAAAGCAAGTACTCATCTAGCTTTAGCTAGTTCTCCCCTCGCAAGATGCTAGCATGAAGACTAAGTCCTACATATATGCCATTTGGCCTATATATTATTTGTCGGACTCAACAAGAGTCTATATCTACCCCGCCACCGGCAACTCTCCCCACTCAGTCGTGTAACTAGGCGACTTCCTCTCTCTGCGCATCGCCCATCTTGGCCTCACACCTGATGACGCGACGGTCACACTGCCCTTCCCCATCTTCCGGTTGATTGCATCCATCACTTGCATCATGGAGTCGGACTTGGCTTGGTCTTCAGGTTCATCGAAGAGGCTGGCCTGAACTGTTCCCTTTGGCTGCAACGCCATCAGCAACACGCCGCTTTTCTTGTAGCCATAGCCAGTCTTATATATATGCTTCAATCCTTGCAGGGCTGCATGGACTAGCTTGAGCGTGTCATCGGTTGGTCGTAGCAGAGGAACAACCATTGAGCGGCTGTACTGAGGTACATCGTCTTTGAAGGGATTGGTGCGAACGAATACGCACAAGCTGGATGCGACTGAGCCATCATGCCTAAGCTTTTCTGCCGCCAGTGTGGCGTAGTAAGAGATGGACTCGGAAAGGTCAGCTAGTTGGCTTACCTCATTGCCAAAGGAGCGGGACACCATGATCTGCTGTCTTGGTTGAGTCGCATCTTCCAACTCGATGCAGGGAATCCCATTGAGTTCTTTCACAGTCCTTTCCACCACAACGGAGAACTGCTGGCGGATGTATTCAGGGTCAGAACTGCGTAGGCCTTGGATGGTGAGTATGTTCATCTCGTTCAACTTGGCGGTGATGCGCCGACCAATTCCCCACACCTCTCCCACCGGAATTTCGGCGAAAAGTTCGCTCAACAGTTGTTCATCCATACTCCCAAAATCACATACACCATTGCTCCCCGCCAACCCTTTCTTGGCACAGTGGTTAGCCAACTTGGCGAGTGTCTTGGTGTCAGCCATACCTACACATACTGGGATGCCTGTACCTTGCCTGACTCTCTGACGGATCTTCTGCCCGTAGTCCATGAGCGTATTGGGATCGAAGCCATCCAGGTCTAGGAAGCATTCATCTATGGAATATATCTCTTGATTGGGAGAGAAGTCAGACAAGATGGACATGACACGAGCGGACATGTCGCCATACAGGGAGTAATTGGAGGACATGGCGATGATGCCGTGCTTCTGGGCGACATCCTTCATCTTGAACCAAGGCTCGCCCATCTTGATGCCTAGTGCTTTGACCTCATTGGATCGGGCAACGGCACAGCCATCGTTGTTTGAGAGTACGACTACTGGCTTACCTTCAAGACGCGGATTGAAGACTCGCTCGCATGAGACGTAGAAGTTGTTGCAGTCAACGAGTGCGATGGGCATGGACTCATCCCCTGACGAATTGCTTCACAGTAGAAGTAACAACGCCCCAGACCTGAAGCTCTTGGCCATCCTTGAATTCGATCTCTTTGAAGCGATGGTTCTCTGGCTTGAGGGTGACTGTCTCGCCACGCTTGATGAGACGCTTCACAGTGAGGTCGCCATCCACCACTGCGATGACTATATCGCCTGATACGGGATTGAGTGACTTATCGACCACGAGCAAATCGCCATCGAATATCCCGGCACCGACCATGCTGTTACCTTTTGCACGAACGAAGAACGTGGAGTCTTTATGCTGGATCAGGTGTTGGTCTAGGCTGAGGCGGTCTTCGATGTAGTCATCTGCGGGCGATGGAAAGCCAGCGGCCACCTTGTGACTGAACAATGGCAGATGGATTGGCGCTATGCCAAAGGCTGGCAACTGGATGGGGAACAGCGGCATGGTGATCAACGAACAGAGTGAACGTTTGTAGCATGGTAGAGAACGTTCGTTCTGTTGTCAATTTAAACTGCGAATATTCGATTGCACTATGATTGACACTACTATTAAAGCGTCAACACTCAGATAAGGATAATCACGATGCGTTTGCTACACACCATGATTCGTACTGGGAACCTTGAACGATCCATCGCGTTTTACACCAATGTCCTTGGAATGAAGCTCCTGCGTCAGAGGGACTATCCTGATGGAAAATTCACGCTCGCCTTCTTGGGCTATGGAGACGAAAGTAAGGAAACAGCGATTGAACTGACATACAACTGGGGCGTGGAGAAATATGAATTAGGAACAGGCTTCGGACATTTGGCTATTGAGGTGCCCGATGCTTACGTATTCTGCGAAGATGTTAAAAAGAATGGCGGGCAAGTCATTCGTGAAGCTGGGCCTATGAAAGGCAGTACTACTGTGCTTGCGTTTATTCGGGACCCAGATGGGTATTCGATTGAGTTGATTCAGAAGAAATAGTGAACATCACGATGTTGTATTGGTTGTCAGCTCATCTACTGACTGCAGTTCGGCCTAAGCGGACGATGGTAACTAATCGACAATGACATTTCTGATCGTCCGCTATCACAAGTTTCAAATGAGTTATTTCGGAGGAAAATTAGTAGGTGAAGTTCAAGTCTTCTGGAAATCACAATATATTGTAGGAAATATGTGACAATCACATAGTAAGTAGAAGTTCGCAAAGGTTATTAGATTCGCCGCTATCACTTGAAAAGTGAATTCTTGGGGTGCCATTATCGGAGTATCCAATGAGCCAAACGGCAACACGAAAATTTCAAATTCTTTCACTATCTGGTGGTGGATATAGGGGCTTGCATATAGCCCGTATTCTCGAACTTATCGAAAGCAAAATCGGGGGGGGGATTGCGCAGCATTTTGATCTGATTGCTGGCACTTCGATTGGTGGAATAATTGGCCTAGCTTTAGCTTTAGATATACCTGCTGCAAAGATTCGCCAAACACTTGAAGATATTGGTCCTAAGCTTTTCCCAGGAGCACCTCCATCATTCCCATTTTTGCGCGCACTATTCGAAGAAAAATCAACGGGGTCGAAGTTGTTCTACGCTTGTAAACATAAGGGTGATTTAGAAAATGACTTAGCTCGTACACAGTCAGCATGGTATGACCCCGCCCCGCTTGCCAACGCCTTAATATCTCCGGAATTTTTTGATTCGAAAAAAATGACCGATCTGCTTCATCCAATCATTATTCCCACAGTTAATTATAGTAACGGCGAACCAAGATTCTACAAAACGGACCATCATAATACTTTCACTTTCGATCGCGATATTTCCATAATTGACGTAGCACTCGGAACTTCAGCCGCACCTATATATTTCCCAGTTAAGAAGATTAATGATCAGCGCATTGTTGATGGTGGATTAATAGCAAACGATCCGACAATGGTTGCCGTGCATGAAGCAATGGCTTTCTTTGGAGTCAGGCCCGAATTATTTGGTGATGCATCTACTGGTAAGGACGATCTACAAGTTCTCTCTATTGGCACTCTGTCACCTAAACATTTTGCAGATACTTCTCGGCCACTGAATCAAGGTATGTTGGATTGGGGTACAGGAGTATTCGATCTTGCAGGATCGGCGCAGGAAGCCATGGCTGCGTACATGGTCGATAAGCATATGTTGAAAGGAAAAGTAATTCGCCTGCCGTCTTTGGACGCTCGACCTGAGAAGGCTTCGGGTATGGCCGACGTAAGCAATGAGGCTAAAGAAAAGCTACGGGCCTCTGCAGAAAACTTGACCCAAACTGCTTTTGGTTCTGCACAATTCACTGCTCTTTTCAAGCATAAAGGCTTATCTTTGGCAGATGTAAGAGCTCAACTCAATAAGGGTGGTGGACATGCTTAATCTAAGTCAGTTATTTTATTCGGGTACTGAAGATGACTGCCTGTTGGCAAATCTTGAACTACATCCTGTTCAGAAGGCGGCCCTGAATGATGCCAAAAACATTGTGCGGCAGACGTTGAAAAATGAACTTCCTTTTGTATTGGCTGAGATGACGGGCGATGATGTGTCCACCGAACCCCGATTTTTCACCCAAGGTTCATGGTCTTATAAAACCATTAATTCACCGGCGCTGCACCTTCAGCAGGCTGACTTGGATGATGGGGCATATTTACCATTGAGCTTTGTGACTGAAATTCAGAAGCCGAGTCATGCCAGTAAGATATATTTTCAAGCCGTAGAAAAAGTGCTTGGACCACTCGCTGGCAAGAAGGGGTGGAAACTGATATCGGATAAGCCGTCGTGTACGCGGCTCGAAATTAGCAGTCAGGCACATATTGATATTCCGCTTTATGCGATTCCAGACCAACAATTCACATTGCTTAAAGAGGCTGCATCTAAGAGACGGATAGCATTGGATCATGCCATTGATATGGCGGAACAAGACGCGTGGACAGCGCTACCAGCAAATATGGTGCTACTCGCCCATAGAGAAAATGACTGGATTGCCTCAGATCCTCGTCCAATCAAATATTGGTTTTTGCAGCAGGTCGCACTAAAAGGAGAACAATTGCGACGTGTTGTTCGCTATCTGAAAGCTTTTCGTGACTACCAGTGGCAAACTGGTGGGCCGAGTTCAATATTGCTCATGGTTGGAGTGGCTTCTGTATTTGAAAAGCGCGATAGGCGTGATGACATTGCGCTACTTGATGTCGTACGTCAGTTGCCTGAATTACTTAGGAATGGCGTTGATAACCCTGCTGACAATACCAAGCCTGCTGAATCTTTAACAGCGCGATTTTCTGAAGAAGAAATTGAAGATGCAGCAAATAAGTTGGAGGTGTTTTGTCGCTATCTAAGTGGTAGCCTACAGGCATCAGATCCTGGACAAGCCTGTGTCTGGATGCGGAGCCAGTTGGGACCTCGTTTTCCAAATGACCCAGACCGAGTTACGGGTGTAACAGCAAGTGAAACCCTCGCAAGCGCCGCATCTCATTATGCTGCGTCCCCTCTGGTTGGTCGAACTGAGGCAGGTTAAGTATTGATTGAATCATTAAGTGATGTTCACGCAGCCCTAGCCCAGAGAGGCTTTGTGCATGATGCTACTGTATACGATGGAAAATTTGTATACAGAGGTGAGATTGTGTCATCAATAGGTGCAATTCAAGTTGAAATTGAAATTGCCAGTCTCGACGATATACCAAAAATTCGCTTACTGGAAATTCCACATCAGTTCAAATCGATTGAGCCGCATATAGGAGTAAATGGGGGGCTATGTTATGCAGCGAAAGGTTCAATTGCTTTCGACATATTTAGTCCCGCGAGTCAGATTCTAGCCTGTCTAGACAGAGCTACTTTCGTGCTTGATCAAATTTTAAGTGGTGAGCGAGTGCATGATCTTGCTGATGAATTTTATGTGTATTGGTCTAGCCAAGATTTTTGCTTTGTCGATATAAAAAATATACAGAGTCAATACATCACCGCCGGAATTGTAACCAACAAGGATGGTAAGGAAACCTTATCAATTATCTTAAGTGAGTCGATAGAAGATACAAAGAAAAAATTGGCTGCGATAGGATGTGGTGCCAATACTCTTCCATGTGGAGCCTGTGTTATTTCCACAAAAGCAGAACCTACTCCTATACTAATACCTGATCAGTGGCCACCACGCAAGGTAAGTGAATTACTTGCTTGGCAACACCAGCTTGATCCGAATAGCGCAAGAAAAATCCTTTTAAGATTGCATAAATTTGCGCGTCAAGGCTACAAAAATGCTGTGGTTCTATTTGTTTCTCCAACAAGTCAGTATGCCGCTGGGATTGTTCTTAATAATACAAATCGAAAGAATACGAATGGAAAAACCATGCGTATTCAAGAAGCCATCTATACCTCCGAAGTTATGGTGTTAAACACGGTCAGAATGGATGATCACTATATTGTTGAGCGCAACCAACCTGGGCGCAATTCATTGATGGGGAAGAAAATCATTTTGATTGGTTGCGGCACTATTGGTGGGTATTTAGCAGACTTGCTGGTTAAGTCGGGTGCGGGTATGGGAGGCGGAGAGCTTCTGCTGGTTGATAGTGATGTCATGTCACCTGGCAATGTTGGACGACATCGATTAGGTTTCAATAGAGTCTTCGAAAATAAGGCTGAAGCCTTGGCTTCTGAAATTATTCGTACAATGCCATCTGTGAATGTAATGGGCCATAAAGTCGAAGCAAAAGAGATGAATCTTGACTCTTTCGATATTGTGATTAATGCAAGCGGCGAACAAGTATTATCGGATGCGCTAAGCCTCAAGGTGAACCAGAACAAATTTACACCAATTTTGCATTGCTGGATCGAGGGGCCAGGGATCGGTGTAAGAAGCATGTTGCAGGATGGGCAGGGGGTTGCCTGCTATCGTTGCCTTTGTGATGAAAATAGGCAGCCACTCTATCCTGCAACCACAGAACTGTACCCAATCAAGATGGCAGGGCAAGGCTGCGAAAGCTTATATGTCCCTTTCCCAGCATCGGCTTCTGTATTTGCAGCTGCGCTTGCATTAGAGCATGTACTGGATTGGGTGAACGGTCATCCAGAACCCCGACTTCGCACGATGATCATTAATCAAAAGTATCAGTCCGATCACTTAAATGTGAATCCAATCAAGCTGACTCAGTGCCCAGCATGTGCTTTATAGCCGACTGGATAACGCCAAACTCAGGAATCATCGTTATTACGGCGCCTGAGGTTCTCAAGGTTTTTACAAAATATATCCAAGATGATGAATTGAAACTTGAAGCCGGTGGTATTTTACTTGGATACCGACGCGGTCAACATTTTGAGATTACCCACGCAACCGAACCAACCAAATATGACCAGCGAAGTCGACATCACTTTGTTCGTTCACCAGAAATACATTCAGAAATCGCCATAGACATATGGCGTGGAAGTCATGGACATATCACATATTGTGGGGAATGGCATACTCATCCAGAAGCAAGTCCATCACCTTCACCAATAGATATCAGAGAATGGATGGCTCTCTCGGAGAAATTACCTTATAACAGAGCCTACGTTATGACTATTGTTGGTACGGAGCAGCTTTGGAATGGTTTAGCACACTATGATGGTAGCTTGACTGAACTGGCCCCTGTACTATAACTCGGGCTGCATCAGTAGATTCACTGGGCAACTTGGTAATTTTTAAGCAACAAATCAGGTTTACTTATGCAGCTAATACTTTTGCAGATATTTTTGAATTAAGTAATGGGAAAAGCTTCCAGACTATTCAACGGCTCAGATGGGCCAGCTCTTATCAAAAGAGTTACCCCTACCCCTGAACAGCGTGAGTTTCTTCAAGTGCAGTGGAATGCACTTGCTGACCATCTAAAGACGGAATTATCGGCTGATTATGGTTATCCAATCTCCACTTGGATACAGGGTTCTTACAAGTACGGAACGCTTATCCGGCCAGTTCACTTTGGTGAAGAGTATGACGTCGACTTAGGCATCTACTTCGAATGGGAAGAAGAAGGTAACGCTTCTCCTGCCCCAAGCCAGCTAAGGGAGTGGGTTCAGCAAGAGCTCATCAATTTCAAAACGCTTGAAGAAAATATTGAACACATTGAAGAGCCCCCTAAAGAAAGGTGCTCTCGTGTTATCTACACAAATAAATTCCATATTGATACACCTGTCTATCACTTGGAGAAGTCTTCTGATACACGTCGATTGGCCTGTTTGTCTGGGAAGTGGGAACATAGCGATCCTAAAAAAATTTATAAGTGGTTTAGAGATGCGGTCGGCTCAGATGACACGGATCAGCTCCGACGATTGATTCGCTATCTCAAAGGTTGGGCGGCAGTAGAGTTTGAGAAGTCACCCGATGCTCGCCCCTCTTCTATTGTATTAACCGTTCTTGTTGTAAATGTATTTCAAGATAGTTTATTTAGTCGCATAGTAGGAATGGACGATGAAGATGCGCTCATCATGGTCATCAAAGATATTCATGAACAACTTTTTACGGATAGAAGGATTGAGAATCCAGTTGATTCTGACGAAGACTTGAATCGCATCCGTGAAGAATATTGGGGACCATTCCTTACAGGTTTACAAACACTTCGAGATGCAGCCGAAAAAGCCGAAGAGGCGGAAGATGAGGCTTCTGCCGCACTAGCATGGGCAGAGGTATTTTCATTTCTCATGCCGTTGCCGGAAACACAGGAGGTGGAGTTTGTTGAGGAAACCTCAGGAAGAGCAGTAATGCAGCTACCTGAAATTGAGATTGAAGTTTATGGCAGAAACCCAAAACGTCAATTAGCCAAACATCTAAATGCCGTACCAGTGGCTGCTACAGACTGTGACTTAGTATTTAGGATTACGAATCCTCATGTGGTTCCAACGTATGCAACCGTAGAGTGGACAGTCAGAAATGATGGCGTGGAATCAGATTACCTAGGAGATTTGGGCCATCGTCGAATTGGCATCCGAATGCTAGAAGTTAACGAGCGTGCGGCATATGCTGGCTTGCACTTTATGGATTGTGTAGTTCGATTAAATGGACAGGTTTATTCAGTGCGCCGTATTCCTGTGAATATTCGGGATATTCAATACCCACCCCGAAATCCACCTAAGCCGAGTTATACAAAAATTTTCAGCACACTACGTCGCCGCCGATAAAGTGACACTATACTCAGCCACTATGACTTGGAAGTTGCATGTTGAGCTTCTTAAAGTAGACAATCTAGCTTAATTACTGCCGCGCAATATGTCATGTATCACAAAGAGGCCACTAGTCTGATCAAACAACTTGGGATTACGTTATCACGCGTGCGTGAGGCAGCTGGTCAGGATTTTTCTGGGGTGGGCGTCATTCTGTATGCTGATGCCACGAATCTACCGATTTGTCCTCTGAGCCCAACTGGTTATCAACTTGAGCGCGGCAATTTAATTGAAACGCTGGCGAAAATTGCTTCGATACATAGTGAGTTTCACGATGGCTTTCATTTAATTAACGAGGACTGGCGACTCACGCAAGTTGCTCAATACTTTTCACCGCCGATTATTCAGAATGCAAAGATTGACCGAACAAAACACTTTGGTGGTCGCTATCTAGCTGCGCAGTTTGGATCGGCGTTGCCAGGTGTAATCTTATGCGGTGTTGCAAGCAATGGATTCGGACTTGCAATTTTTCAATCCGGTGTTGAAGTTCACTTTGAGGAATTCAGATGATTTCATTAATTCCTATTCATCGTATTGTTGTAACAGTTGCAGTTATTTATGCATTGATGGTTTCTGTTGTGCTCTATATTTATTGGCATTATGTTGATGCACCAACACTTATTGCGAGTATAAAGTTCGCATTGGCGGGGGCAACGGCATTGAACGCTACTTTGCTTGGAATAATTTTCTTCGCTTGGAAATCGATTTGGAAAAAGTTTCCAATTTTGAACACGCTAATATTTCCGAATCTGAACGGCTTATGGGGTATGAAGATTCACTGGGTTGGTAATGATGCAAGTGGGATTGTTCATGCCAATGCCACGATCAAACAAAGTTTAGTAGGAATTAGTATGGAAGTAGACTCCACGAGTTCAGACTCCGAAACGCTACTGGCTCATCCAAAAAAAGACTCAGCATCGGGTAGGCCACTTCTTTACTACGTCTACCGAGTTGTTCCAAAACAGATTGACGTTGACGCGGGTGCAACCTATGAGGGAGCCGCAATACTTAAATTCGACGCCATGGAAAATGGATCATTGAAAGGAAACTACTTCACAAGTCGGCAAACCAAGGGTTATTTTACCCTCGAGAGGAAATAGCCTAGTCCATGTTTCATAGGGGTGAGCTAAAGCGCACTCTAGTTTCATGTTTGAATTTCTACTTCGGGTCGCAAGTGTCGATACGAATAACTGAAAGCTGACATTCCAGCATTTGCCTTTCAAGATATCTCCATAGTCTGCTTAGGCCGAGTTTGATCCAGTCATACCTGTTCAATTAGCCCCGCATCATCCCTCAGCCCAACCCTGTTCAACTCCCTACTAACCGGCCAAGCCTGCATAGATTCTGAGTCGTGTGGCCGTATCATCTGTAACAACGTATTTTTATACTTTGTTTGAGGGGACAACCAAGACTCCCATTGCCCTGGATCAAGGATCAACGGCATACGGTCATGGATGGGTTCCATCAAGCTGTTCGCTGAAGTAGTGATGATGCAGCAAGCACGTATGTCATTCCATGTTTCCCAAATACCAGCGAACGCCATTGGTTCGCCTGACTTCAAGCTGATGTACCAAGGCTGCTTCACTCCATTCGCTGTTTTCCATTCATAGAACCCGCTGGCTGGAATGATGCAACGGCGATTCCTTAAAGCAGATCTGAACGAAGTCTTCTCAGCGACGGTTTCACCACGAGCGTTGCTGAATTTTTTACCACCGTCTTCATCACCTGCCCAAGACGGGATGAGTCCCCACGTCATCATTCTTAGATGTCTTACTTCGGATTCGTCAGCAGTGATGGAGCAGATGCGAGTTGATGGGGCTATGTTCCACGATGGAGAGAGACCCACTTCACCGGTCAGATTGAAGTGAGAGGCCAGTTTGGCTGGGGATTCATTTAGAGCGAAGCGGCCACACATATAAGTTGCATCGTTACTGTTTGATTACCGAGGGTGTAATCTGTCCTTGCCAATGCTTCAGAATATTTCTGACTATCGGGTTTAAGTGAATTGCGTGATTCGGTTGAAGAACCAAGAAGAAAACAACGTTGGCAGTTGAGAAGGCTTCAATCTTTGATTCAGGAGTCCTACTAGTAAACTCACCATGCAGTTTTTGAATGAATCCCGACCTCTCCTCTCGGATGAAGTGTTGATATATCAAGAGTGACTTTCCATTCTTCCAGAGTGACTCCACTTCAGGCCAATACAAATATTTGGACGAACTCTTACGTCCATATGGCTTTGATTTTATTTCCAATCCGTTGTCAGGATCTAGAAAGACCAAATCGCAACCTTTTGATCTAGATTCTAGATTGTTGAACCATTGATCTCTTTCGAGTCGATTATCTGGAGTGATTTTTGAGAAGTACGTAGCTTCAGGAAGTAGTTCACTTTTCTCAATCAATCCTACGTTGCGCCTACTAGATGACATTAATTGGCAAAGAGCTGAATACAGCACTGGATCGAATCTTTCCCAGTTCATTGAGTCATTCAGATAACTTGTAAATTTGCCGTCCGACCTACCATCATCTTCAGTCAACATCCAAGCAACTAACATTTTAAATCGTGGTTTTCCTTCACCTAGTATTGCCCTAAGCAACCCGTATTTTCGAAAGTCATTTATGTCGCCGAAGTATTGGTTTTTCATATTATGTTCAGTTTCTCTCTACCTTACCTGAAACTCCTCCAATTGCTTTTGCAAAATGAGCGGCCAATTTCCCTTGCTCTTCACCGTACTCGGTTTTGCCAATGGCACCTGCTTGCACTGCAATTAAAGCCACGCTAAATCGAACCTGCTCCCATCGGAATCGTTCATCTTCATCGATTGAATCAAGCTCTGATATTCTTTTTACTCTATTCCAAAGTGCGCTAATATTTCTTTGCAAGTCCTCTTTGCTTGCCTCCGAATACTCAGGGACATTTAATGGGTACTCCTTGGGAATCCACTTCGCCTGAACAGCCAATTTCCAATATTCAACAGCGTCACTTGAAAATCCACAATCAGGCTCATTGGATAATTGCAGAAGCTCATCAAGCAAGCTACAAGCTAAGTCATTAAAACCCAAGATTGACATTGATTTCAGCATCCTAGTAATGCGAAGGTCGTTGTGGGTCGGAGTGACGAACCAATAACCTTTCCGAAACTTCCAATTCTCGCTCTTCGTGATAGTCCCTTCATGACGCTCTAGTCCGTAGAATGAGAGCATTCTGTCCAATCCAAGCAAATAGTTGTTTTGCGCCTTCGTGTTGAATCTAAACAACGAAACCAAATTTACATCAATTAGTGGTGCGGTTGGATTGGCTCCACTTTTCTCAGTCAGCGGGAATAACCATTGAATATAGTCATGCGTGCTCTCAAGCCACTCATCAGACTTCTTTACAATCAAAATGAGTGGCCTACCTTGATCGTCATTCCCATTTCCCAAGAAAAAATCCGCAAGCCGATCTAAATACATACAGTTCTCCAGTTAAATTGTTGCACTAGGCAACGATCATGACTTACTGATTATCTAGGCAGCCTGGCAAGAACTCAATCCCAGTCCTCTTAACTAACTCTTCGTAACTGATCGGCTTCCCTGCCCTAGCCTCTTCAGTATTGTCCATCCAATGCGCCCAAGCTTTGTTGGCTATGGGATCGTAGACCAACTTGAAAAGATGCTGAGGCACCCAGACTTGGTTATCGCCAATGGTCAGATGGTCTGACTCGAATACCGGCCCCGTGAATACGAAGACATCACCCTCAGCACGCATCACATACTTGCGAGTATCAGCCTCAATCTTCCTCCACGCATTCTGATTGTTCTCTGGGTTCTGAGGAACCATGTTGGAAAGTGAAAAGCTTTGAGCCTTAGACTCCTCTGTTCCCATGTTCCCAGCTGCAGCCATGTGACCTCGGTCGTAGCCAGTACCTTTGTAGTCATCCAGCTGAGCGCGTTCAGTTTGAGGCAGCCTAGCTTCTTCAAAGAACAAGTTAGTCCTTGGGATAGATTCCGAATTCTGCAATGCCTGTTTGGTGAGTCGCTCTGCAACGTAGATCGGCGTGTGAGTTTTGCCTGAGTGGAGAACAGCAAAGCCACTGAAGCAAAGTGCTCTCGGCTGGAGCCCTGGCTGCTGGAAAGCTGGTGGGGTGTTCTTGGGGAAGTACTGAGGGCACTCTGAGAAGGAAGTATCGGCAGCGAGAGTAACTGTGACGCACCCTGCAAGTAAGAGGTGCAACACGAACAAGCTGGGTTTATGATTTAGCCACTTCACCGGAGACTCCCATGTCTGACTTCGCAACGTTCAAACAATACTACAACCTAGCAGACCACCTCCTCGAAACTTCAACGAAGGACGATATCGCTGAAACTGCACGGCTCCTAGCGATGAATATAGCTCACTACCAGATGAAGTACGGCGCATTGCCACTTGAAGATACCTTAGCATTTATTGGCTCAGGCAAACCCAACAATGAGCAGATTGATCTACTGACCAATAGCATGGAAATTCTTGTAGGTGTATTGGGTACTGTTGTATCTGGGATTGATCAAGAGAGGCACTGATGAAAAACGAAATAATCGCTTACCTCAAGAAGCACGGTGAAAGCCAAGATACAGATATCATAAAGATGGCCAATATAATTCTAATTATGAGAAGTGTTTTGTAAACTCAACAATGAACACAAAGAAATTAAGCCTAGAAGACGCAGGTGAGTTGTCAGCAACTTTTTATATGCAAGGCAAAAAGCCAATGCAGGATGCACACTTCGTCCTTCTTACAGACAATACAGTTCATGTTCTTATTCACGAAGGTGGGTATAGAGCCCGTGACAGCATCATCTCCCAAAAAAAAGCCATTAAGTTGCGGGACAGCCTGCATAAGTTGAATTGGGTTGTAGTAACGCGGCCTAGACGTACCTTTGAGCAAATACGTGCCGAAATAGATGCGGCGTGTCGCAAGTTCCTTGCGAAGCGCACTTACTTTGACCCTGATCCTGATGCAAATTTAGTTCCTCCAGCGAGTCAAATTCAGCGACAACGCGAAAACTTGTATTTACCATCAGTGGCGAGCACTAGAGGAGCGCGTGTATTACCAGGTGGGGCTTTCGAGTCAAAGAAAAGCCGGCACTAGTTCGAGTTGGGTATCTTGAGGCGTATTCTCCCGAATGATTGATCAGACTATCCAGACTTCCTTGGCACTTTTGACTCGGCGCTCAGTACCCAGCGACATGCAAGATGCCTAAACTTTCTTTTTCAAAGTTGCTGGAATCTAGTTTGTGAATAGCTGAGAGACTCGCCACTTGGCGCGCATAGTTCAAAGAATGAATTGGAACAAAGTCTATGACTCCGTTAGAGCTCATAGATGTCGATAGAGGCTGGGGAAATAAGGCTCGACGAGCTGTGCGACTTGTCTGAGGAGTTGCTCATCCGCACACTGAATCCTTTACTAATCCACTCTGGAAGGTCTTTCTCGTCCTTTACCCTTTGGTAGTCCTTCTCGAAGCGCGTGAGACTGACAACGTAATGATTGTCTTTATGCAAATGTGGCGTGAGGATAGTTCCAACGGAGCTACCGCGTTTGACGATATAACGAAGTCTTTTCATTTGTTCTGCCTTCAATGAAATGGCGATAGGTTTAATGTGCCTTTTGAAGTTGCACTCGTAGCATAGCGCCCGAATATTTGATATGTCGTCGCTTCCACCCAAGATGACGGGGATGATGTGATCTTTGGTCCAGACGGTTCGATAACGACTGTCGGGGCGAAGTGGAATATCACACCAGAGTCTCTCGCAATCTGGGCAATGTGACGTAGCAGATAGCAAAGCGTTCCATTGAGCGACGGTATGAGTACCGCCATTCTTCTTACGTCGTTCAGCTCTGACCTTCGCACGATCGTTGCGGCAATCCATGCACCTAAAACATGAGTTGAATCTATTACCGCCACATTTAGTACAGGTTCGCATTAGGTTTGCGGATATGGAGCGTTTGTTGGACGTTCGACTCTAACAGTTAATAGACTGCTCCACCTATCCGCATGTGAATAATTGTATTTGAGTATTTGAAGGACTCCTTCTGGGAGCTGGCTTAGCTTGCATATCATGCCATGAATGGATCGAAACCTGCCTGTCACATATCCTTTTATTCCAACTGTTTGGAGCTTAGATAGTGGGAAAAATCAGAGATGGTGTACATGTATACACTTTTACTTCACGTGGTATGTGAGTGTACAAATTTACTTCTAAATTAAGGGAAGTGAATCTGTATACTTGAACTTGCTGAAGTTGATTAAATCAGACGATTAAGGCTGGAGGAATGTATACAGATTTACTTCCCCAGACACACTGCGAGCCTTTTGCATTTTGGTGGGCGGTACAAGTGTCGAACTTGTCACCCCTGCCGTGTGAAGGCAGTGCTCTACCGCTGAGCTAACCGCCCGGTCGAGGTCTCGAATTTAATCACGACCATTTCCGGCGGGTCAATTTCTTTGAAGGCATATCCATCTGTCGTAGAATGCGCGCCTTCGATTCAAGCCCCAACTTCAGGAAAGCAACATGACCGTCCGCACTCGTTTCGCTCCCAGTCCAACTGGTTACCTTCACATCGGCGGCGCCCGTACCGCGCTCTTTTCTTGGGCCTATGCCCGCAAGCATGGCGGCACATTCATCCTGCGTATCGAAGACACCGATGTCGAGCGTTCCACCCCCGAAGCGGTCCAAGCCATTTTGGACGGCATGAAATGGCTTGAGTTGAACTACGACGAAGGTCCGTTCTACCAGATGCAGCGTATGGATCGCTATAAAGTAGTCATCCAACAAATGATAGCCGCGGGTCAGGCTTATTATTGCTACACCAGCCCAGCCGAGTTGGATGCCATGCGTGAAGCCCAGCGTGCCGCTGGTGAAAAACCCCGTTACGACGGCAAATGGCGTCCTGAGACAGGCAAGACCTTGCCGCCCGTTCCTGCCGATATCAAACCCGTCGTGCGCTTCAAGAACCCAACCGACGGTGTCGTTTCGTGGAAAGACATGGTCAAGGGCACCATCGAATTCAGCAATACCGAGCTGGATGACCTCATCATCGCCCGCTCCGATGGCACACCGACTTACAACTTCTGCGTCGTGGTGGACGACTGGGACATGGGCATCACCCAAGTCATCCGTGGCGATGACCACGTGAACAACACCCCGCGCCAGATCAACATCCTCAAAGCGCTCGGCGCGACTGTTCCTAGCTACGCTCACCTGTCCATGATCTTGGGCGACGACGGCACCAAGCTATCCAAACGCCACGGTGCGGTCAGCGTCATGCAATACGACGAAGACGGCTACCTGCAAGAAGCCGTCATCAACTACCTCGCCCGTTTGGGTTGGTCGCACGGCGATGACGAAGTGTTCTCCGTTGCCCAATTCTGCGAATGGTTCGACCTGGACCACATCACGCCCTCCGCCGCCCAGTTCAACACTGAGAAGCTGAAATGGCTGAACAACCATTACATCAAGCAGACCGACAACGCCAAATTGGCCGAGAAGGTTCGCCCTCGCCTCGAAGCGCGCGGCATCAAAGTCAGCGACAGCCCTTCTTTGGCAGCCGTCATCGGCTTATATAAAGAGCGTATCTCCACCTTGAACGAACTAGCCGATGCGGCCGAAGTGTTCTACATCGATCTGCATCCCGATGCAGCCTTGCTCGATGTGCAACTTTCCGCCGAAGCGATTCCTGCATTACGTGATTTCGCCGAATCGATGAAGACCGTCGCATGGGAAATACCCGCCATCAGCGCCGCCATCAAAGAAGTCATCACCAAGCATGGATTGAAGATGCCGAAGCTTGCGATGCCTTTGCGCGTGATGCTCACAGGTCAAACACAGACACCATCCGTCGATGCATTGGTCGTGTTGTTCCCACGTGAGATGGTGTTGTCGCGCATCGAGAACGGACTCAATAAAAAAACCGCGTGAGTCGCTTTACAAGGTAGGGTCGCATCACTATAATGCGCGCTCTTTTCGGGGGCAGCACCTGGGGGGTATAGCTCAGCTGGGAGAGCGCTTGCATGGCATGCAAGAGGTCAGCGGTTCGATCCCGCTTATCTCCACCAAAAAAGAAAAAGTAGTACACGAAGTCCCCTTCGTCTAGAGGCCTAGGACACCGCCCTTTCACGGCGATAACACGAGTTCGAATCTCGTAGGGGACGCCAAATACAAAAGCCAGAAGATCACTCTTCTGGCTTTTTCCTTTTCCAACTGCCGAATCTATTTGCGCAATGGATCCAGCAGCGAAGAAAGTCCGTTGTGATCCAACTCCTGCATCAACGCTAGCAACTGCCCCAATTCCCCTTTCGGAAAACCGGTTCGAGCGAACCAGTTCAGATAATTCCCCGGTAAGTCGGCGATGAGTCGCCCTTGGTATTTGCCGTAGGGCATGGTGCGGGTGACCAAGAGCTCCAAGTGTTGAGTATTCATTCCAGATTTTCCATAAGCCACTCTAGATTCCCTCCCCCTTGCAGGGGGAGGGTTAGGGAGGGGGTAGAAACGTTGAGGCTCACAGGTTCTACCCCCATCCTAGCCTTCCCCCTGCAAGGGGGAAGGGACTGTTTCGTTTCTTAGGTTCATCCAACCATCAGCCCTTCAGCTTGGCGAACGCCGCCGCCATCGCACCACCTACAGGCGCTTGGGCTGGCGCACGGTTCGCAGGTTTGCCGCTGGCGGGTCTTGCTTGTGGGCGATTTTCGCGTTGCTCACGCGGGGCAGCATCTGCCCTGCTGCTCACCTGCCCTGCTGAATCTGTCAGCCGCATGGTCAGCGCGATGCGTTTGCGTTTCTCGTCCACTTCCAACACTTTCACCTTCACCACCTGCCCTGCTTTCACCACGGTATGCGGGTCTTTCACGAACTTATCGGCAAGCGCGGAGATATGTACCAAGCCATCCTGATGCACGCCGATGTCTACGAACGCGCCGAACGCCGCCACGTTGGTCACCACGCCTTCGAGGATCATATCCGGCTTCAAGTCGGACAATGCTTCCACGCCTTCTTTGAACGTCGCGGTGGTGAACTCGGGGCGCGGATCGCGGCCGGGTTTCTCCAGTTCTTTCAGAATATCGCTGATGGTCGGGATACCGAACTTCTCATCCATGTACTTCGCTGGGCTGAGTGACTTCAGCAGATTGCTGTTGCCGATGATGCCTTTGATATCTTGCTTGATGTCGGCCAAGATGCGCTGCACCAACGGATACGATTCGGGATGCACCGCCGAAGCATCGAGCGGATCGTTGCCGCCCATGATGCGCAAAAAGCCCGCCGCCTGTTCGAATGTCTTGTCGCCCAAACGTGGCACGTCGCGCAGTTCGGCACGGCTAGCGAAGCGGCCCTTCAAATCACGCTGATTCACGATGGCCTGTGCCACGCTGCTGCTCAAACCAGAGACGCGCGCCAGCAAAGGCACCGATGCCGTGTTCACATCCACGCCCACCGCGTTCACGCAATCTTCCACCACCGCATCCAGCGAACGTGCCAACTGGAACTGGCTCACGTCGTGCTGGTATTGCCCCACGCCGATGGACTTGGGATCGATCTTCACCAGTTCGGCCAGCGGATCTTGCAGGCGACGTGCGATGGACACTGCACCGCGCAACGACACATCCAACTCCGGCAATTCTTTGGAAGCGAACTCCGATGCGGAATACACCGACGCGCCCGCTTCCGATACCACGATGCTGGTCATGTTCAACTCTGGGCGCAGCTTGATGAGGTCGCGCGCTAACTTGTCTGTCTCGCGTGAGGCCGTGCCGTTGCCGATGGAGATGACCGCCACTTTATGTTTCTCGGCCAACTTGCTCAGCGTGTGCAACGAGCCATCCCAATCGTTGCGCGGCTGGTGCGGATAGATGGTGGCGGTATCGACCACCTTGCCGGTCTCGTCCACCACCGCCACTTTCACGCCCGTGCGGATGCCGGGATCCAGCCCCATCGTCACACGCGGGCCAGCGGGTGCGGCCAGCAACAAGGCTTTCAGGTTGAGGGCGAACACGTTGATGGCCTCGGTCTCGGCCTTAGCGCGCAAGGCGCTCATCAGTTCCGATTCCAGATGCATGAAGCTCTTTACGCGCCATGTCCAACGCACCGTGTCCAGCAACCATCGGTCAGCGGCACGGTTTATATCTTTGATGTTGAAGCGTGCGGCGATGCGTGCCTCGCACGGGTTATGCGGCGCCCCCCACGTCGGCTTCTCTTCTTCACTATCCAAACGCAGTTGCACATCCAGCATCTCTTCGCGGCGACCACGGAAAACTGCTAGCGCGCGGTGCGAAGGGATGGTGTTGATGGATTCGGAATAATCGAAATAGTCGGCGTACTTCTCCGCCGCCTCGTTCTTGCCTTCCAGCACCTTGGACTGCACCACGCCATGTTGCTGCACATATTCGCGCAACGATTGCAGCAGGTTCGCGTCCTCGGCGAAGCGCTCCATCAAAATCTGCCGCGCGCCATCCAGCGCCGCCTTGGCATCCGCCACACCGGGGTTGGCATCGCCCGCCGCACTGGTAAAGGCGGCACGCAGATACTTCGCCCCCTCCTCTTCCGGATTCAGCGTCGGGTCCGCCAGCAGCGCATCCGCCAAGGGTTGCAACCCCGCCTCCAGCGCGATCTGCGCCTTGGTGCGGCGCTTCGGTTTGTAGGGTAGATACAAGTCTTCCAGATGCGTCTTGTCCGTCGCCAGCGACACCGCCTTCAACAAGTCCGGCGTCATCTTGCCCTGCTCGGTGATGGACGCGATGATGGCCGCACGCCGATCTTCCAACTCACGCAGATAACGCAAACGGTCTTCCAGCATACGCAGTTGGATATCGTCCAATCCCCCCGTCGCCTCTTTGCGATAACGCGAGATGAATGGCACGGTCGCGCCTTCGTCCAGCAGGGCGATGGCAGCAGCGATCTGAGCAGGTTTGGCCGCGATCTCGGCGGCAAGGCGTTGTTCTATTGATGGAAGCATATTGAGTTCGGCTAGATTAAATCGGCCTCCGCATGGGAGGCCGATGGGTGAAATTTACGAGGGGCGGATTATGCCAAGATGCGGCGATGACTAAAAGAATATTGCGAAGCTGACCCCAATAGTTCCTTCCTCTATACATCCATATTCACTAAGTATCCACTGATGAGTGGAGTATTTTTTGAATTTCTAGTGGCTTGTCATCGACAAGCTTGGTTTCTATATCAATTGAAAGGAAAGTGCTGATATTTTGGAGCGCACTCTGCACACCCTCTGCCCACTTAGGCCGAATTCCATCAAACGAAAGCAATCCACTCTGCACTAGTTTTTCTCTCAATGGTGAGGCATAAAAAGGTGTTATTTCTTTTATTATCTGGTCAAGATGACCGTCTGCATTCACAGAACTTAATTGGTCAATTAGCTCCAATCTTTTGTTAGATATATCAATTAACTTGCTCACTTTACCTAACGATTTCTCTCCATGTTCGATATATATCTCAGAAAGTGCACGGTCTTCCCATCCTATATTTTCACCTTGCCGATACTCTTTAATACGCTTTGTGCGGCGACCTTTAGCTTGCCAAGTCGATAACATAGTAAACGGCGTTGTTAAGCTGGCAACCGCCAAAGCAAAAATTAGAATGGCTAGGAAGCCACCAATAAAGTAGACGATCAATCTTAGGGGCTGTATCCAATAAACATCAGCCTGAGTAATCATTTCCCATGTCGATTTATTCGCATAAGGGGCATCAGGTGTTACGTAACGGATTCCTTGCAAACCTGCGATTTTAGCTTCAACCTTAAGTGATGGAACGATTCCATCTGGCCCAAGCACCAGTGCACGCAATCGAAAGGCGTCCTTTGGTTCAAATATAACTGGAGAAAAAGTAATTCGATTCGAGGTGAATATGGGATTTAAGTTGTTTTGAAGGTAACTATTTTCGGAAACTATAGTTGGAGTCTCAACTATCTGCCCCCCAAAAACTGAAATACTTAATGGTGCTACGTCATCATAATCAGTCTTTCGAATTCCGGCTGCTCCGTCATTCGAAATTACTGCACTTAATACCCAAAGTGCTTGTTTAGAACTTCTCAAATCTTGCCCAGCATATGAAATCTGCAATCCACCTACAGGCTGTAGAACATTAAATACACTTGAAACTGCCTCAGTTTTAACCAAAATTTCTGGTTTTCTTTCAACAAACTGTTGAAAAATTGCAAAGCCGAACGAGAGTATCGCCAGCAACGCCATGGCACTGGGCGACTTGATAATGCCCCATAGATTTTTCATGAGTCAATTCTCTTTCACATTACTCTAACAAAGTAACACAAGGGTGTTATATGCACACGTCCTAAAGCCTATCAGCAAAGCCTCCTCTCGCCTATATGCCAAAAGGTATAGACCTCCATCTATACCTCAAGCCTCACCAAGGAATCACCACCCCATCATTGCCGATGAACTTGCCCGTGTCCGCTGGGGTGAGGCCGGTGATGACCTTGCGCATATCGCTCACGCTTTGCTCGACGGTGATCATGGCGTTGGGACCGCCCATGTCGGTCTTGACCCAGCCGGGGTTGAAGGCCACGGAGGTGATGCCTTTTTCTTTCAGATCCACGGCTAGGCTTTTGACGACCATGTTGGCTGCTGCTTTGCTGCTGCGATACAGGTAGCTGCCGCCGCTGCCGTTGTCGTCGATGCTACCCATCTGGCTGGTGATGGTGACGATGAGTTTGAGTTTGCTGCGCGTGATCTGTGTGACGAATGCTTCGACCATCTTGAGCGGAGCCATGGTGTTGATGATGAATGCGTCCATCCATTCGGCATAGTCGGTATGACCAAAGCCGCGTTTGCCCGCCGCCGGATAGACGCCTGCATTGTTGATGAGCAGGTCTATCGATTCATCGGCCAGCGTGCGCGCCAGTTGCTCGATCTGCGCATGGTCGGTGACGGTCAGGGCGTGGAGTTGGATGAGGTCGGGATAACGCGCCTCCAGTTTGTTGAGCGCGTCCGCTTTGCTCGGTTCGCGGCAGCACGCCAAGACACGCCAGCCAGCCGCCGCGTATTGATTGCAGAATTCCAAGCCGATGCCGCGATTGGCGCCTGTGATGAGTAGTGTCTTCATGCTATCTCCCTTTTGTTCACGATCGAGCCGAAGATTAGCAGTAAGGCCCCTCCCCGCCTATAGACCAAAATATATAGTCTTCCGCTCCTCAGGGCTGCCCAGCGCATGACGCAGACTGCATTTAAGTGTGTGCGGTGCTAAGATGCGCCGCGCTGACGCTTGTTTATTCAGCGTGTGTGTAGCATCGGTATTCATTCTGATTGGGTTCCCGTTGAACACTTTGACTGCCAGCTTCCTGAAGCTGCTCCTTATCTTATTGCTTTGTGTTCCACCGCTGGCGAAGGCGGCGGATGCTTTGCGCGTGTCTGATCTGCCGGCGGGTTCGCTCGGTGTGCATGCGGTTCAGTTGGTCGAGGGCGATACGGAGCTAGGGCTGGACGAGGCGCTGGCGCAGTTACAGGCAGGCGGCTTCGAGCCGGTGTCGATGCCGGTGCCGGATTTCGGTATCGGGTCCCGCCCAGTGTGGCTGCACCTAGCGCTGGATAACGATACGGGTGCGGTTCAGCTGCGCATGTTGCAGGCTGGCGTGACTTGGCTGGACCGGCTGGATGTGTATGTGGTGCATGCGGATGGTAGCCGCCATGCGGTGCATACCGGCGATGAACTGCCCGATGCACCGGGGCTGACGCCGGGCATCGGCTATGTGTTGCCGTTGCAGTTGCCGCCGGGACGCAGCGAGCTGTTGTTGCGGGTGGCATCGGTCGATCCGATGGCGCTGCCGGTGGAGTTACTGACGCCTGACGACTATGCGACGATCCGGCTGCAGTTCGGTTATTTCTATGGCTTCTTCTTCGGTTTCCTGATCGCGCTGGGCGCTTATAACCTGCTGTTGTTCATCGGGACGCGCGAGCGCAGCTATCTATATTATTCATTGGCGTTGCTGAGTGTGTTGTTCTGCAACGTGGCTTACACCGGGCATGGCGCGGGTTGGCTGTGGCCGCAGTCCACGGATTTTCAGCGCTATGTGATCCTGGTCACGATGGTGGTCTACAACCTATTCGGGCTGCTGTTCGCTTCGCGCTTCCTGAATCTGGCTCAGTATCTGCCGCGCACCCAGCGCGTGGTGTGCTGGAGCATGGGCATCGCCGCCGTCGGCATGTTGCTGGCAGTGCTGTTAGGCAGCCAGTTGCTGGCAGGTTTGCTGGCTTTCGTGAGCATGAGCGCCTTCTCGGCGGGGATGTTCGCGCTGGGTGTGGTCAGCGTCTGGAGACAGCGGCCCTCCGCGCGCTATTTCCTTTTCGCCACCTTCTTCGGCATGCTGGGTGTGGGACTCACCGCGCTGGCGGTGTGGGGCAAGATCCCGTTCGGTTTACTCACTTTCCACGCGGGCGAGATCGGGTTGGTGATCGAGGCGACCTTGCTGGCGCTGGCCTTGGCGCAATGGATGCGCCAGCACCGTGAGGCACGTTATCTAGCTGAACAGGTGGCGAGGCAGGATGCGCTCACGCAGTTGAACAACCGGCGCGCGTTCCTGGAGGCAGCGCATCCGCTGCTCGACACGGCGGCGCGATACGACCGGCCGCTGAGTCTGGTGATGATGGACATCGACCACTTCAAATCCATCAACGACCGCTACGGGCACAAGACCGGCGACGAGGCGTTGGTGGCAGTGGCCAATCTGCTGAAGCGTATGTCTCGCAGCAGCGATGTGGTGGCGCGCTGGGGCGGCGAGGAGTTCATCCTGTTGTTGCCGGAGAGCGATGTGCATCAGGCCGCTAACCATGCGGAGCGCTTGCGGCGTGGGATGAGCGAAATGCGTGTTCTGTCGGGGGATAGCGTGTTGACGATGACTTCCAGCTTCGGCATCGCGGGCCGTGCACCGGATATGTCGCTGGAAGCCATGATCGATGCGGCGGATGCGTTGCTGTATGAGGCCAAACGGCGCGGGCGCAACCAAGTCTGCAGCGAACCTTTACCCTCACACCTATTGAATCCGGCCCCAATTCTCTCCTCGCAATCGGTCTCGTAGATACCACATCTATCGAGTGCCGATATCTCAGGGTCGATCTTTTTTTCCTTAGGGCACTTCCTGTTTGAATGGACTGCGTTCGTTCAATTCCTCTACATATTCCGCAAGCGCCGTGGCTTCCTGTTGGAGATAGTTCTCCACTGCCTTTGAGAATTGCGGATGTGCCAGCCAGTGGGCAGAGTGTGTGGTGACGGGCAAAAAGCCGCGCGACAATTTGTGTTCGCTGCCTGCCCCACCCTCGAATGTCTTGATCCCGTGGGTGATGCAGTATTCGATAGCTTGGTAGTAGCAGACTTCGAAATGTAGCCCCGAGTGGAATTCAAAAGTGCCCCATGAGCGCCCGTACAAGGCTTGATCGGTCTTGTAGTTGAGTGCGCTGGCGATGGGGCGACCTTCGCGTGAGGCGATGACCAGCAAGGTGTTCTTGGGTAATGCTTTGCCGATGCGCTGAAAGAAGTCGGCATTCAATTGATGGGGTGAGTTATACAGTTGCGCGGTATGAAGATAGCAGGATGCAAAGAAAGCCCAGTGTTCGGGTGTCGCTTCTTCTCCGCTGAGGCATTGCAGGTCGATTCCGGCTTCCTGTACTTTGCGACGTTCTTGTTTGATGCGCTTGCGTTTGTCGCGACTGAGCGTGGCGAGGTATTCGTCAAAGTCGCGATAGCCGGGGTTCTGCCAATGGAACTGTACATCTTGGCGCAACATCATGCCTTGCGACTGGGCTTCTTTCAGATCACTTTCATTCAGGAATAGACAATGCAGAGAAGACACGCCGATGTCTTTTGCGTATTGCAATGCCTGCTTCAGTAGCAAGCCGCGTATCTCGTTGGAAGCCGCCAAGAATCTCGCCCCTGTCACTGGCGTGAAGGGTACGGCACACAACAACTTGGGGTAATAACGCAAGCCGTGTTGTTGATAGGCATTGGCCCAAGCGAAGTCGAACACGTGTTCGCCGAAGGAGTTCATCTTGAGGTAGAGCGGCATCGCGCCGACCAATTTGGCGTCCTGCCACAAGGTGAGGAACTGCGATCTCCAGCCATATTGCGGCATGGCGCACCCGCTTTCTTGCAGTGCAAGAAAGAATGCGTGCGAGAGCATGGGGTCTCCACCGGTCAACGCATCCCATTCGGCTGAAGGGATGTGCGCGATGTCGTCGATTATCTTTAAGGTTGGGAGATGCATTGAGAATCAAAGCGAGGGGAACGAATGCCCCCTCGCGATGAAGCTTACTTCTGTGTCTTTACGATACTCATCGCGGCCGCGACCATGCTCCCCATCTCGGCCATATTGCCCGGCAGGATGAGAGTGTTGCCCTCTTTGGCGACATTTCCAAAAGCTTCGACGTACTTCTCGGCGACTTTGAGGTTGACGGCATCCATGCCGCCGGGTGACTGGATGGCTTGGGCGACTTGTTGGATGGCCTGCGCAGTGGCGGTGGCGACGGCGATGATCGCTGCGGCCTCACCTTGTGCGGTGTTGATGGCGGCTTGCTTCTCCCCTTCCGAGCGTTGGATGAAGGCTTCGCGTTCACCGGTGGCGATGTTGATCTGTTCTTGTTTGCGGCCTTCGGAGGCGGCGATCAAGGCGCGCTTCTCACGCTCTGCGGTGATCTGCGCTTGCATGGCGTGCAAGATCTCTTTGGGCGGTGTCAGGTCTTTGATCTCGTAACGCAACACTTTGACACCCCAGCTGGTCGCAGCTTCGTCCAAGGCGGCGACCACAGCGCGGTTGATGTCGTCGCGCTCTTCAAAGGTCTTGTCCAATTCCATCTTGCCGATGACCGAGCGCAAAGTGGTCTGCGCCAGTTGGGTGATGGCCATGATGTAGTTGCTAGTGCCGTAAGAAGCCAACCGAGGATCAGTCACTTGGAAATACAAGATGCCGTCCACTTGCAGCTGGGTGTTGTCTTTGGTGATACAGACCTGGCTGGGCACGTCGAGCGGTACTTCTTTGAGCATGTGCTTGTAGGCGACACGGTCGATGAATGGGATGACGATGTTCAGGCCCGGTGTCAGCGCCGAATGGAATTTGCCAAGGCGCTCGACCACCCAAGAGTTTTGTTGAGGGACGACTTTGAGCGCCTTGATGACAAAGATGATGGCCGCAGCCAGTATGAACAGAGCGATTTCCATGTTGCCTCCTTATTGTTTGTGATGTGTGAGCACCAGACCAGAACCATGCACCGCTTTGATGTAAAGGGTGCCTTCGCGCGGGGTGTCGGCGGATTCAAGTTCCGCATCCCATTCCGCGCCACGGTAAAGCACTCGGGCGGAACCATCGTCGTTCCATTTGATGACTTTTACAGGCAGGCCGATATCGAGGCCGACCTCTGGTGACTTGCTGGCTTGACTGCTTTTCCAGCGCCGCAACATGACCGTGCCCACAACACCCGTGACCGCACTGAACACGAATTGCCACACCAGCGCCAAGCCCAAAGCCGCAGCAACACCGCCCACGGCCAGCGCGATGCCGATCACCAGTAGGTAGAAAGTGCCGGTGACGATCTCCAGCCCGACCAGAACCAGTGCCAGCAAGATCCAATAAACGTAAGTTTCCATGTCTTCATTTCCTTTTCTGTTGCGCGCAATCTACTGGAACTATTGGGGCAAGTTCTCAATATTGGCTGCACGTGAAGCGCGCGAAAGCCTAACAGCAAAGCTACCCCTCCGCCATATGCCAAATTATCTATGCCCGCTACTCGATCGGCGCGAATCGCTGCACTGTTTTCCCGTCCACCTGCACCATCTCAAAGAACACGTCTTTCGGTCTTGCCCAGGTCGAGCCATCGTGTGAGCGGTAGATCATCATGATGACGGTCGGGTCTGATTCGAGCTTGGCTTCGCATACGATTTCGTAGATGCCGCCTTTGTAGTGCCTGTATCTCATGATGGGTCGCCTTTCTGCCTGCGTTTAATGGGTTAGATTCAATACTAACTGCACCTGCCCTGCCTTAATAGGTAAAATGCCGCGCTCTCAGGAGGCATTCATTGGAAAATCCCTACAATATTCTTGGCGTGTCGCCCACGGCTTCGACGGACGACATCAAAAAGGCTTACCGCGCGTTGGCCATGCGCCATCACCCGGACAGGAATCCCAACTCTAACGCTGAAGTGCGTTTCAACGCCATCAAGAAGGCGTATGAGTTGTTGTCCGATCCGCAGAAGCGCGCTGAATATAACTACAGCCTGAACAACCGGATCGTCATCGACTCAGAGAATGAAGCGCAGAACTTGTGGAGATCACTCTTCACTCGCTGCGGTGTGACCCTGTGATTGCAATACCGTTAATCCACTAGAAGACAAAAACATGAAAAGAATCCATCCCGAATTCGCTTACCAATCGCGTGAGCTTGGCATCCAGATCGAAGACACACTGGGTGAGCCGCCAGACCGTAAGAACTATCAACGTGTCATCGATTCTTTGCTGGGCGAATTCGCCAACGGCACCGAGATCGACGACGTGAATCTACTGAGCTTCGCCTTGGTCGAGCACTTGCAATTCGATGATGTCGCCGGTTTGTTGGCGGCTGGTCAGCAATATGACGAAGGTGATGCGGCTAAGGTCGTGAAGATGGTCTCGACCACCCACTCGGCCACCGCTGCTGCGCTGACATCGGTGTTTTCCGACAATCCAGAATTGGCGCGCAAAGCCATCGTCACCGCGTTCTTGTTCAAGAACGGCAAGCGTTGGACGGATGAGGACCACTCTCTCGATGCCTTGCAGGCGGAGGAAGACAAAGAGAATCGAGAGAATGAAGACGAAGATGAAATGGCTGGAACTGAGGACATAGAACAATTGTTCGATTCACGCGGAGACGACAATGCCTGATAACAAGAACCTGCCAGCGATACAACTTCAGATCACCGAACTGGTCTTGGCCGGTTCGACTGAGCATGCGGAAGAAGCCATCAACGAGACTGCCGAGAAGTTCGGCGATCTCGCCGTCGTGGAGGTGTTGAATACGCTAGAGCCACAAGTGGCTTCGCTGCACCTTTCCTCTTTCGATGGTGGCAAGTTGTCTTTGGCGACGCTGCTCATCCCGCCCAAAGTATGGGCTGAGAGCTTGGCCTACTTCGCTGCAACATGGGACGAGGATTGGATCGAGGATGAGCCGGAAGCGTTGTCTGAGTCACTGTTCGCCCACATTCACGGCGTGATCTTCTCCACCGACGATGCAGAACGCCGTGCCGAGCTGATCCACCAAGCGCTCTCTACCGACTGGGGGACGACGGCTTTCGCTGTGCTGTTCTCTACAGCCGCCGAAGAGATCATCGAGATCGCCAATGACATCCACAATCTGGGGGCAGCCAGAACCGGCACGACGACTTCGGATCACGATGTCATCCCACTCGCCCTGGAGATCGCCCGCAGCAATGAAGAAGCGTGGGATCGTGTGTTGTTCGAGATCTTCCCTGACTGGATGCCCGGTGAGAACCAACTGCAAGTCAAGTCGGAAGAAGACGATGACGGCGATGATGATGACGACGAAGACCGCGATCACGAGTTCGCCATGGGCCGCACGACCAAGGAATTGTTACTGCGCCTGCGCAAGCAAGTGCCGAGCAAATCTGTCAGCACGCCTAAGAAGGGTCGTCGTCCGAGTCTGGGTGAGGACATCTTTTCATAATCTACCGCCATGCAGATCACCCATTTCGAATCCCGCCCGCCTCAGCTAGTGCAAGCGCTAGAGGCGCTCGCGCAGCGTGCGGATAGCCGTGAAGCGGCGGAGACACTGTTCGATGAGCTTTGCGGGATCACGGTGTTGGTCGCCAAGAAGTTCACCAATGACCGTACCGCCGATGGCATCCAAGACGCGTTCCAATTGGCGATCGGCTGCATCTCGCTAGGCATCAGCCAAGCCAGCATCCCACCAAGCAAGGACGCCAAGCTTGAGTTCCTGATACAACATGGCGCTGAATATGTGTTCCAGATGGGCTTCCGTCACATCAAGGAATTATCAGCTCTCCCCTACGTCGCTTTCGTCTCTGATTTCGACAACGATCCCTTCATCCAACAGCGCAACCTCAAAGCCATCTTCATGGAGATATGTAGTGCCGATCCGTCTTCGACTTGGAATGGCGATACGGTCTTTGCGAACGAGTTGTTGGATAGGAGACGCAATCAGAAACTCATCGAGTGTGCGAAATGGTTACGCAAACATAACTCCGATGGGCCGGTGAAAGACTCTGAGCTGGATGCGAATGCGGCGATCGCCATCGCCATCATCTTTGCCATCGCTGGCAATGGGCAGATCGTTGCGCGTACGTCTCAAAGTGCCATCGAGAGCCTGATCAAATACACCCGTGAAGTGCGCCCTGATGTCGAAGCGGGCTGGGAAAGATTCCTGAAAAAGATACCGCCTGAACATCAACCTGTCCTGCGCGAACGCATGGAAGAGCTGAAAGGCACCATCATCAAAAAGATCTATTCAAGGACCAAGATCAAGACCGTGCTCACGGAACTGCAGGATTTTTATGCGGGGAATGAGCAGGACATCGAGTACCCCTAAATAATCCAAACTTCGTCGCAATACTGCGTTGCTCACAAAAAATCACTCCTTGCATATCCCACATATGCGTCGTCGTGATTTTTTGCTCGCGCCTTGTCTTGCTTAGAATTTTGAATTATTTAAACGAGCAAGTCGTTAGCTGTCTTTAGGTTTGTCGCTGACGGGTAAAGCAAAGTCGATGTGGAAAGACAACGGCTTTTCCTTGTCTTCTGCTGCGGGGGCAGCACTCTCTTCGGTGGGCAACTCTTCTACGGCCACAGCCTCATCGGTAGATCTCTGTTTGTCATCGATCACGAAATCGATAGGGAACGCTTTGTCTTGGACGTGCTCGTGGGCGTCGCTGGCATGGTGTTCTACCGCTTCTGCGGCGGTCACCTCGTTCGGTGTGGCAGCCTCGGCTAGCCAATCAGCCGCCTCGTCTGCTGCCATTTCAGTGCCATCCTCAGATTGTTGTTTCAGCAACGCTTCGTTCAATTGCGAGTGATTAATCATTCGGCGTGTGAGCAGATAGTTGCCGAAGCGACCATGCTGTTTGGGATCGAACTCACCTAAGCAATTCGCCATATCTTGAGCGGACAGATAACCCAGCTCGATGAGGATGTCGCCGATGGGGCGTGTATGTGTGGTTTTGGATGGCAACCACAATGCGCCCAATTCATGGCTTTCTTCTCGGTACAGTTCGTTGTCTTTATCCAGTGTGCGGCCCAGTGCTTGGATGGTCTTCCAGTGCGGGCTGTTCTTGTTGTGGCTCAAGAATTTGCGCGAGGCTTTTTCGAACTCAGCGATCTGCGCATTGGACGAATAGATGGATAACAACAACATCCACGCATTCTCACTCTTGGGAAGTTGCACGAGGAACTCCAGCAAGATGCGGATGGCTTTATCCGGGTGCCCGTACACGGCGTACAGCTCTGCCTCTTCCAGCACGGTCTGCTCTTCTTTACTGGATGGGTCTGTATCAGACATTGAGATCGGAACATCCAATTCATCTTGCAATGCTTGCAGCGCTTGGTATTGCCTAGAACTTGTGGGATGCACGATGCTGAGAGTGGATTCGCCGACGGGTGTGGCTGGTTGAGGGGCCTGTTCGATCTCATCCACCTTCTTCAACTTCGGTGCGCGCGCCTTCATCTCCATGTAGTGACGCACACCGAAGACGGTCAATCCGATGGCGGCCAATCCAGCCAAGATCTTCAAGATGAGTTGCCATGTGTCGGATGAGACCAGCGGCTCCGCTTTCTTGGCTTCTGCCTTGGCTGTCTCCAAGCTTGCCAACTTTTGACGGATGGCTTGGATCTCTTCGCTCATCGCCTTCATCTGATATTGCATGGCGAGTAGATGCGCGGTCTGGTCGTCCTCATCCAACATCTTGCGCTGTGCCGAGATGACCTCACGGTCATTGGCGCTCAGTTTGCCGACGCGTGAGATGTCCAATTGCCCGCCGCTCAATTGCAGCTTGAACTCTGTCTTGCCTTTTCTGGCGTTCTTAGTGGTTGTTGCCGCAGGTTTCTTACTTGTCTTTTTGGGACTTGGTGCTGGTTCCACGGCAAGTGGCGTCTCTTCCAGCATCTTGGCGGTATCGATCTGAACAGGGGCCGGTTTGGCTACGTCCACTGCGGGTATCGGTGCAACAACGACCTTGGGTACAACGACTGCTACAGGAGCTGTCTCTGCGCCGAACTCTGGTAACACGGCGAACACCTTGGTGTTGCTGCTGATCGAATCTTTACATCGGATCTGCAAGCTGAACTCTGCGACAGGTTCGTTGAGTGGTCTTTTCGATCGGATCTCGATCTTGTGTGTCGTCTTGTTGAAATGGGTGCTCAAACCGGTTTGCAGCAGCGCGTTGCTACTATCGACCGCGCCTTCTCTCACTGCCGCCAACGACAAGCAGCCGTCGTCGATGTTCTCGCCTTTACCCAACTGCACTTCGACATAAGCTTCGACACGTTCACCGATGCGGCTGACCAAGGTGAGCTCGCCGATTCCAACGGCTGAGGCTTGCATCGATGCCAATGCAAGAAGTGACGAACATGCGAAGAGCTTAGGATGAAGGATATTCAAAGCGCTGGATGATTTGAGTTAGTGGGCCGCAAACATTTGTCTTTATCGTTTTGGTGTATGCGTCGGAGATGCGAATATTACTGAAGCGACACCCCTAAAGCAATTCAATGGCACTTCAATAAAGCCAAACTCCGTCGCAATACGGCGTTGCTCACGAAAAATTACTCCTAACATATCAACTATATGCGTCGTCGCAATTTTTCATTCGCGCCTTGTCTTGCTTAGGATTTTGAATTTATTGAAGCGCCACACAAAGCCCAATTACAGACCACTCAACACCTTGATGTGTGCCATGGCGCTGCGCCCCAAGGCATGTAACTCATAGCCTCCTTCCAACACCGAGACGATACGCAACTGGGCATATTTGGCGGCGACTCGTTTCAACTCTTCAGTCACCCATGCGTAGTCGGGTTCGGACAATCGCATGGAACCCATGTCGTCATCGCGATGGGCGTCGAAGCCGGCCGAGATGAAGATGAACTCAGGCTGGAACTGCTCCAAGGCAGGTAACCACTGTTCGGTCACGGCTGTACGGAACTCTCCCCCGCTGGTGCCCGCCTTGAGTGGTACGTTGATGATGTGGTCGCTGCTGCTGTCCGCACCACAATAGGGGTAGAAAGGATGCTGGAAGGTGGAACACAGCATCACACGCGGCTCGTTGCGAAAGATATCCTCCGTGCCATTGCCGTGGTGCACATCGAAATCGACGATGGCGACGCGGCTCAAGCCGTGTGCGGCCAAGGCATGGGCGGCACCGACGGCGACGTTGTCGAAGATACAGAAGCCCATCGCTTTAGCGTGTTCAGCATGGTGGCCGGGCGGGCGGATGTTGCAAAAGGCGTTCTCGACTTGTTGCGCCATCACCATATCCACCGCCATCACCACCGCCCCTGCGGCACGCAAAGCGGCGGGATAAGTGAATTGATTCATGATGGTGTCGCCATCCAGATCCAGGATGCCTTCTTTGGGCGCTTTGGCGGCGATGTCGTCCAGATAGTCGCCGTCGTGCACGCGCAACAGTTGTTCGCGCGTCACCTCTGGCGCATCGTGATGTTGTAGGTAACCGAACAATCCCGAGGCTATGAGTTGGTCTTCGATCGCATGGATGCGAGCCGGACACTCCGGATGGTGGGCTCCCATGTCGTGTTTGAGACAAAGCGGATGGCTGATATAAGCTGTTTGCAAGGGTCACTCCGTCATTTTTTTGTAGTGCTGCGGTGCTATCATAGCGACCTCAAGCAAGACCTCCAAACTACTCGTACACAATCATGGGCAAGCACTATCTAAATCCCCTCTTCGCTCCGAAGTCGGTGGCCGTTTTCGGCGCTAGCGACCGTCAAGATGCAGTCGGTCAGATCGTATTCCAGAACATGTTGCAAGGCGGCTTCAAGGGTAAGCTCTACCCGATCAACGCCAAGAACGCCGAGGTACAAGGCCAACGTGCCTATGCCTCCATCGCCGAGATCGGCGAGCCGGTAGAACTGGTGGTCATCGCCACCCCGCCGCAGACCGTCCCCGGCATCATCGAAGAATGTGGCCTGCATGGCGTGAAGGCTGCGGTCATCATCACCGCAGGTTTTGGTGAAGCAGGTGCCCAAGGCATCGCGCTGGAAAAAGAGCTGGTGGAAGCGGCGCGCCGCTACAACATCCGCCTCATCGGCCCTAACTGTCTGGGCATCATGCGCCCCTCCATCGGTCTCAACGCGACCTTCAACAATGGTGCGGCCAATGTGGGCAACATCGCTTTCGTGTCGCAGTCCGGTGCCTTGTGTACCGCGATCTTAGATTGGGCGAGCCGCAACGATGTGGGCTTCTCCAGTGTGGTATCCATGGGTTCATCCACTGACGTGGATTTCGGTGAGATATTGGACTTCTTGGTATCCGATCCGAACACGCAAAGCATCCTGATGTACATCGAAGGTATCCGCAATGCGCGTAGCTTCATGAGTGCCTTGCGGGCGGCGGCGCGTACCAAACCTGTCATCTTGGTCAAGGTCGGTCGTCATGCGGCGGGCTCTAAAGCAGCCATGTCGCACACGGCTTCTTTGGTCGGTGCGGATGACGTGTTCGATGCGGCCGTGAGCCGCGTCGGCGTCGTGCGTGTGCAGACCGTCACACAGTTGTTCACGGCAGCGCGTGCGTTGTCTTGTGGTTTCAAACCGACAGGTAACCGCCTCGCTATCGTCACCAACGGCGGCGGCCCCGGCGTGATGGCGGTGGATAGAGCCGCCGACCTCGGCCTCAATATCGCCACCTTGTCCGATAGCACCATCGAATATCTGAATGAATTTCTGCCGCCGAACTGGCCGCATGCCAACCCAGTGGACATCATCGGTGATGCACAAGCCGACCGTTACCACCACGCCGTGAAAGCCTGCTTGGAAGATGACAATGTGGACGGCGTTCTCGCCATCCTCACACCGCAAGCGATGACCAAACCATTGGAATCGGCGCAGGCATTGATCGAGTTGGCGAACACCCATCGCAAGCCCTTATTGACCTGCTGGATGGGCGAGACACAAGTGGCAAGCGCACGTGATGCTTTCACCAAAGCACATCGTCCTCACTTCCGCACACCTGAGCCTGCGGTCGAAGTGTTCTCACATCTGTCCGCCTACTACCGCAACCAGAAGTTGTTGATGCAGATGCCGGGGCCGTTGTCACACCATGTCGAGCCGGATGTGGAGAGCGCACGCCTCATCATCGAAGGTGCGATGCAGGAGCATCGTAAGGTGTTGAGTGAGATGGAGTCGAAGGCGTTGTTGTCGGCGTTCAACATCCCTGTCGCACGCACCATCGTCGCTCACTCCCCCACCGAGGCACTTCTCATCGCGCAACAGATGGGCTTCCCTGTCGCCATGAAAGTGAACTCGCACGATATCTCGCACAAGAGTGATGCCGGTGGTGTGTTACTCAACCTGCGCAATGCTCATGAAGTACGTGCGGCATACCAGAAGATCTGCGAGAACATCCAACTCAACCGTCCGGATGCCAAGATGGATGGTGTCGCCATCGAACCGATGATCGTTAAGAACAACGGGCGTGAGTTGATGATCGGTGTGACGACCGATCCGGCTTTCGGTCCCGTCATCACATTTGGTGCGGGTGGTACGGCAGTCGAGATCATGGGCGACCGTGCAGTCGCGCTGCCTCCGCTGAACCGCTTCTTGGTGAAAGAACTCATCAACGACACGCGCATCGCCAAGATGCTCGGTAAGTTCCGCAACATGGCGCCCGCCAACATGGAAGCGCTGGAAGATGTGCTGTTGCGTGTATCGGAGATGGTGTGTGAGTTGCCCTTGTTGAAAGAGATGGACATCAATCCGCTCATCCTCGATGAGAACGGTGCGCTGGCTGCGGATGCACGTGTGGTGGTGGAATATCGCCAGCCGAATGCAGACCGTTATGCTCACATGGCGATCTATCCCTACCCCGCACACTTGGTCAGCGAATGGCAGCTGGCAGATGGCATGGACATCACTATCCGCCCTATCCGCCCCGAGGATGCACAGCTGGTGAAACAGTTCGTACATGACCTGTCGGATGAGACTAAATACTTCCGCTTCATGAACAGCGTGCAAGAGCTGACCGAAGATATGTTGTGTCGCTTCACTCAGCTGGACTACAGCCGCGAGTTGGCTTTGATCGCGGTGACAGAGAACCATGACAAAGAGGTACAACTCGGCGTGGCGCGTTATGCCATCAATCCAGATGGCAAGACTTGCGAATTCGCCTTGGTGGTCGCGGACAACATCACCGGCAAAGGCTTAGGTCAGAAGCTGATGGTTTCCTTGATGGAAGCTGCTCGCACCAAGGGCTTGGAAGTCATCGAAGGTGAAGTGCTGAGCCACAATCACAACATGCTGAAGCTGATGTCGCGTTTGGGTTTCACTGCGGTACACAGCGCCGATGATGTCGCCATCATGAAGGTCAGCAAGACTCTCTGACCTTCGGTGCCTCGTTAAAAATGTCGCGCAAAAGATCTCGGATAGATGGATTCACGGGGGTGTTGCGCCAAAAGTTAGGCGAGCTGTTGGCCTTGTCTGCGAATCCAAGATCACATGCCGATGGCAAACCTTATCTGATCGAACGTGATGGGATGCTGGCGCTGCAATTCGATGAGTTGTGTCTGCAAAGCGAGATGTCGCTCGACGATCCAGATGAGCTGGTGTTCAGCTACACCCGCGCCATGATGAGTTTCTTGCTCATCGAACCCTCCCCCAAAAAGATCGTGATGATCGGATTAGGTGGCGGCTCATTGGCGAAATACTGTTATCGCTATCTGCCGCAAGCGGAGATCGTGGTTGTGGAGATCAATCCCGATGTCATCGCGCTGCGCAATGAATTCGCCATCCCTGCTGATGATGCACGCTTCAAGATCGTGTTGGGAGATGGCGCTGAATTCGTGAAAGAACAAACTGACCCGTGCGATGTACTGATGGTGGATGGCTTTGATGCCGCAGGCTTACCTGATGAGTTGTGCAGCCAAGCGTTCTACGATGATTGTTTCGCCGCGTTGTCCGATGACGGCATCATGGTGGCCAATCTGTGGGGAAGCAGCGGTCTGTATCAGGCGATGGTCGCCCGTATCGAGACCAGTTTTGATGATACGCCGCTGGTGGTGAGCGCCGATGACAGCCCGAACAAGATCGTGCTCGCTGCCAAGAATCGTGAACTGTCTTTTTCGCCCGCTCGAATCAAACAACATATCAATACGCTGTCGCAATCCCACCCCCTCAACTTCCAAGCAAAATCCAGAAAGTTGATCGCCGCACTCGCAGCGCAGTCCATGAATCAAGCGAGCTAAGTGTGACCCCGAACATCCGCACCGTCCGCTTCCTGAGAAGGCATATCCCATCATTCGAGTGTATTCCCGGCTGTCATGATTGCTGTGGACCGGTGACCGCATCCTCGGAAGAAGTCGCGAGACTACCCATCAAAAGCAACGCCGCACATGACGCTGCCTTGGCTGAACTGAACTGCGTCTATCTAGGGAAGCAAGGGTGTGAGGTGTATGCAGAGCGTCCGCTCATCTGCCGAGTCTTCGGTACCACGCCCAAGCTCGCCTGCCCTCATGGGAAGCAGCCTGACGTCATGATCGATCCAGCGATCGCACAACAGATCGAACAATATGCACTCGATACTAGACAAGTGTTGATCTGATCATTTGATCAACAGATTCGCGGCAGCTGTTCTCCCGTCAGCCAATCCACGATGCGGCGACCACCCAACTTAGTCGTCATCTGCACGAAGCCGTGCGAATCTTCAATCACTTCACCGATGATGGCAGCCCTGCTCCCTTGCGGATGAGCGCGCATCACTGCCAGTAATCTATCCGCATCGTGTGCCGCACAGATGGCGACCAGCTTGCCCTCGTTTGCAACGTACAAGGGATCGAGCCCGAGGAATTCGCATGCGGCAGCAACCGTCGGATTCACGGGGATGGCCGACTCTTGCAGCGACATCCCGACTCCAGATTGTTGCGCGATCTCATTGAGGGTCGTCGCCAATCCGCCGCGTGTCGGGTCGCGCAGCACTCGCAACTCAGTACCACATTCCAGCATGGCGGCGACCAAGCCATGTAACGACGCAGTATCGGAAACGATGGGCGCATCGAAACTCAAGCCTTCGCGTTGCGACAAGATGGCCATGCCATGATCACCTAGCGAGCCAGATAACAATATCTTGTCGCCCGGACAGGCGGCATCACCTGAGAGTGAGATGCCGTCGCGCAACGCACCGATACCTGTCGTCGTGATGAACACGCCATCACCTTTGCCACGCTCTACCACTTTGGTATCACCAGTGACGATGTTCACCCCCGCATCCTTTGCCGCCTGTGCCATCGACGCGACGATGCGCTTGAGGTCGGCCAGTGGGAAACCTTCTTCCAGGATGAACGAGGCCGCCAGATAAAGCGGTCGCGCGCCCATCATCGCCAGATCATTGACGGTGCCATGCACGGAAAGACACCCGATGTCGCCGCCAGCGAAGAACAGCGGCGATACCACATGTGCATCACAAGACATCACTAACCTGCCAGGCGCGGGGGGCAACACAGCGCCATCGTTCCCTTGCGCCAGATACTCGTTGTCGAATGCCGCAGCGAACAACTCGCTGATCAACTGCGCCATCGCGCGTCCACCTGCGCCATGTGACATTTCGACACGACCATGTTTGAGGTCGAGGGGCTTCACATAGCTCTGCTTGATCTTACTCATTGGACCGATTCCCTGAAACGACCATAGGTGTAATGCGCAGCGCAGGCCCCCTCGGATGAAACCATGCAAGAACCGATCGGGTTCTGCGGTGTGCACACCGTGCCGAATATCTTGCACTCTTGAGGACGCTTCTCGCCGCGCAATATCGCGCCGCATTCACAGGCTTTATGGTCGGCAACGGCTACATAATCGATGCCGAAGCGCTGCTCCGCATCGAATGTGGCGAACTCTGGCCGCAGACGCAGCGCGCTGTCAGGCAAGGTTCCCAAGCCGCGCCATTCAAAATCCTCGCGCAGTTCGAACACATCGGCGACTAATCCCTGCGCCTTGCGATTCCCTTCACGCGTGACGGCACGAGTGAATTCGTTCTCTACTTCAGCTCGCTCTTCATTGATCTGACGTACCAGCATGAGGATGGACTGCATCACATCCAACGGCTCGAACCCGGCGATGACTACCGGCTTTTTATATTCGCGTGCGAACACCTCATAGGGCTGGCTACCGATGACGGTGGAGACATGTGCGGGACCCACGAAACCATCCAGCTGTACGCCGCCTTCCACATTCAGGATGGCATGCATGGCGGCTGGGGTCAGCACGTGATTGCACAAGACACTGAAGTTCTTCAGCCCTTCGAGCGCGGCCTGTTTGACGGCGACTGCGGTGGGCGGCGTGGTCGTCTCGAAGCCGATAGCAAGGAACACGACTTCGTGCTGAGGATTGTCACGCGCGATCTGGAGCGCGTCTTGGGTCGAATAGATCATGCGCACATCCGCCCCATTGGCCTTGGCGCGCATCAGGGTGAGATCGTTGGATGCGGGGACGCGCATCGTGTCGGCGTAAGTGCATAGGATCACATCCTGTTCCATCGCTAGGCGGATGGCCTGATCGATACGTCCGATAGGCAACACACACACGGGACAACCCGGGCCGTGGATCATGCGGACATTGCTAGGGAGCAGATCGGCGATGCCGTAGCGAGAGATGGCATGCGTGTGACCGCCACAGAACTCCATCAGACGATAGCTTCGTGAAGGGTTCGACTCTTCAGCGATCTTGGCAGCGATGTTCTTTGCCAGATCACCGTCGCGAAACTCATCGACATACTTCATGCCGTTTTGCCTAACTCCGCGAACATCGCCAAGGTCTCCGCGGCCTCATCGGGATCTAACCTTTGCAATGCGAAGCCGACATGCACGATGACATAGTCACCCGCTGCGACGCCTTCTACCAAAGACAGCGAGATGTCCTTGCGCACGCCATCCAGATCGATGCGCGCCATGTCATTCGGCAGAAGTTCAACGACGAGAGCGGGAATGGCTAGACACATGGGTGGTTCACTCCGGTTGCGCTTGCATGTCTAGCTTCTCGATGGGCAGCCCAGCTTTCTTCCACTCCGCCATGCCGCCTTTCACCACTACTACTTGGCTGAAACCTGCTTTTTGCAATACTTCAAACGCTCTGGGGGCACGTTGTTCGGCATGATCGATCACCATGATGGGCTTGCTCTTGTAGGGTTCCAATTCGGCCAAGCGTAAAGAAAGTCGCCCCATCGGGATGTTGGTGGTGTTCGGTGCATGGAACTCTTTGTAGTCATCGGCTTCACGGATATCCAACAACAACTCGCCGCGCGCTTGTCGTTCCGCAGCAGCTTTGACGTCGATCAATTGTTCTGCAGCCGGGCCACAGCCCAGTAACATCAAAGCGGCGATTGTGACGATCGATTTTTGGATGAGGTCCATCATAGTTATCTCCATGCTAAATATTTTTCAGGGCACTTCTAAAAATCCAAATTTCGTCGCAATACTGCGTTGCTCACAAATAATTACTCCTTACATATTAACTATATGCTGCGTCGCAATTTTTTGTTCGCGCCTTGTCTTGCTTAGAACTTTAAATTTTTAGAAGCGCCCTTTGGTGGCCACCCAAGCTTGTCCTAATGCGATGGCGGTATCGCCGGGTAGCAATCTCTTGGACGTGAGCATTCTAACGCCCATCGCATCCATGCGTTCACGCAAGCCTGTACTCAATAGCTTATTGAAGAAGCAGCCACCACCACAAGCGACTATATTGATTCCAGTCTTTTGCGTCGCCTGTTTTATCCAATCCGTTATCGCATCAATCAGCGTAGTGTGAAATAGTGCCGCGCCCTGCTCCGCATCCTGCATGTCCGCTAGTGCGTTCAATAGTGGCAGTAGATCGAGTTCACCTTCGGGTGAGAGTCGCCAGCCATTCGTCATTGCAATTTGGATGACGCTATATCGTGTGGCCGCCTGCTCCAAGGCGATGGCAGCTTGCGCTTCGAACTCCATCTTGTGACAGATACCGAGCAGCCCAGCCGCAGCATCGAACACCCTTCCCATGCTGGAGGTGCGCGGGCAATTGAAGTCTCGCTGCAACATGCTCATCACCGTCGCCGCAGCAGGCTCATCGGCATAACGACGAACGATCTCGCCGCCACGCCCAGACTCATGCAGTACAGCGGCAGCCATGCGCCATGGTTCTTGTGCAGCTTTATCGCCACCGGGCAAAGGCATCTGGCGTAGATGGCCGATGCGTTCGAACTGCGCCCCAGCCACACGCAATAACTCCCCGCCCCACGCCGTCCCATCCGTACCCAATCCCACGCCATCCAGCGCCAAACCCAGCACGGGTTCGTTCACCCCATGTTCGGCACACACGGCGGCGATGTGAGCGTGATGATGTTGTACGGCGATGAGGGGGACATCGAGTTCGGCGGCGAGCTGTGCGGAGAAACGGCTGGAATGGAAATCAGGATGCAGGTCGTGCGCGATGACTTGAGGCTTCTCACCCATCCACTCAAGCAAGGCGCGTGCAGTACGTTCATGTGCGTGACACGCCTCAGGTGTATCGAGGTCGCCCACGCAGCGGCTTACGAAAGCTTGCCGACCGGAAGTGATGCACAGCGTGTTCTTGTACCAAGCGCCCATCGCCAATACACAAGGTACGGGATGGTCCAGTTCGATGATGTGTTCGACGCAGTCGGGTGGCGTCATGCGTGATGTTGGGCAGACAGCCATTGCAGCCATGCTGGCATACCCTCGCCGCTGGTCGCAGAGATGCGGATGATCTGGATATCAGGATTCACACGTCGCGCATATTCCTCTGCGCGCGCCACATCGAAACTGAGGTAAGGCAATAGGTCGCACTTGTTGAGCAGCATCAGTTTCGCGGCTTTGAACATATCGGGATATTTGAGTGGCTTGTCTTCACCCTCGGTAACGGAAAGCACCACCACCTTGGCGGCCTCGCCCAGATCGAAGGCGGCTGGGCACACCAGATTACCGACGTTCTCGATGAACAACATGCCCTGCTTGGGCAAGGGCATCTGCGGTAATGAACGCTCGACCATCTGCGCATCCAGATGGCATCCCTTCCCAGTGTTGATCTGAATGGCCTCCACCCCTGTGGCACGGATGCGTTCCGCATCGTTGTCAGTCTGCTGGTCACCCTCGATCACGGCGATAGGGACATTGCCCTTCAATGCTTCCAGCGTCTTGACCAACAGCGTGGTCTTACCCGAACCGGGGCTGGAGACCAGATTCAAGGCAAGGATGCCATTGGCGGAGAACAGGCTACGGTTCTTGTCGGCGAAGCCGTCGTTCTTGGCAAGGATGTCTTGTTCCAGCTTGATGATGCGTGAAGCCTCTCCCTGTGTGGCAGTGTCAAGATGGATGCGCATCGGCGCAGCAGCCGTGCTCGCTCCGCGCGCCTGTTTACCGCGAATGAACACATCGTTGGTACCGCACCCGCAAGTCAAACACATCATGCCACCTCTAGTTCTTTCACACGCATCGCATCGCCCGCGATGACCTGCAAGCCATAACTGCCGCACTTCGGGCAAGCGTCGTAGAGCGTAGCGATCTGCATCTCGTTACCGCATTGTGGACATCTGCCCAGCCCTTCGGTCTCGACTATCTCAAGTGTGGCGCCGTCAGCGATGGTGTCTTTCATCACACTCTCGAAACAGAAGCGCATCGCGTCCTGTTCTACACACGAGAGCTTCCCCACCTCTAGCCATACTGTCTTCACGCGCTGGAAATGCTGTTTGCGTGAGGCATCCTCAATGATCTCCCGCACGTTCTCTGCCAGTGACATCTCGTGCATCAGATATCCTCTGGCACCATCTTGATGGCGCCGCACGGACATTCGGCCACACACAGTCCGCAGCCTTTGCAGTAGTCGTATTTGAACTCGAAGCGTTTGCCAGGGCCCAGCTTGATCACCGCGTTATCTGGGCACACGCCATAGCAGTTGTCGCATTCGAAACAGTTACCGCAGGAAAGACAGCGTCTCGCCTCGAACAATGCAGTGCTCTCGTTCAGACCACCTTGTACTTCGTCGAAGCTGGTCTGGCGGCGGATGATGTCCAACATCGGCCGCACGGTCTTGTCGGCATCCGAGTAGTACCAAGTATTCAGTTTGTCGAACTCAGCCAGTTCATGTTTTGGCGGCACTTCTTGCGTCACGCCACGTAGCCATGCGTCGATGTTGCGTGCCGCTTTCTTACCATGACCGACCGCCACGGTGACGGTGCGCTCGGAGGGCACCATGTCGCCACCCGCGAAGATGCCGGGATGTCCGGTCATCATATTGGGCGACACCTGCACCGTGCCATCTTTGATCTCCAAGCCAGACACACCTTCCAGCAAGGAAAGGTCCACGTCTTGGCCCAATGCCAGTACGACAGAGTCCGCTTCCAAGGTCTCGAACTCACCTGTCGGTTGGGGATAGCCCTTCTCATCCAGCGCCATCTTTTCGATGGTGATGTTGCCCTCGCCCGCTTGCTTGATGGTGGAGAGCCATTTGACCATCACCCCTTCTTGCA